>Ga0156388_1162_pt2 | contig 34746 bp, 32 predicted proteins | sample RifOxyA3_FD_108032 | JGI IMG/M metagenome (GOLD analysis project Ga0156388, IMG submission 108032) | Desulfobacterales bacterium RIFOXYA12_FULL_46_15
AGACATAGATGCGCCGGTCCTTGGTGATAAGCTTTTCTCCGGCATTGGGCCAGCGCGGTTCGTTTGGCAGATGCTCCTTAAAGGCTGCCAGCGCCTGTTCACGCAGGGCAACCCGGTCGACCAGAAAAAGAACCTTTTCAGCATGACCGGTCCGCATCAGGGCATCAACCAAAGCGATACAGGTTCGGGTTTTGCCCGTGCCGGTGGCCATTACCAGGAGAAAGTCGCGTTTCTTCTGCTCGATCCCTTCCAGCACTGCACGGATAGCCCGGAGCTGGTAGTCACGGCCTGCAATGGCGGTATTGATCAGTTCCTGGGCCAGGGGTTTTTTGTTGCGGCGGATATACAAAAACCGTTCCAGGTCGTCACGGACGGGAAATCCCACAACCTTGCGCGGCGGATAGTTGTTCAGGTCCCAGAAATAGATGTCGTGCCCGTTGGTATAAAAGCAGAACGGCAGTTCACAGCCCAACTGCTTTTGGATGTTGGTGCAATACTGCTTGGCCTGCTCGCGGCCGATGGCGGCGTCCCGGGTTGATTTCTTGGCCTCGACTACGGCCAGAGGTCTGCGGTCCTTACCGAGCAATACATAGTCGCTGAACTGATGTCCGCCATAGGGTGACAGACTCTCATTTACACTATCTTCAGATGGGACTAGAATATCAAATTCCTGCACGACCATTGAAAGGTCATCGACTTTCCAACCGGCATTCATGAGGTGTTTGTCTATCAGTTCTTTTCTGGTATCGGCTTCCGTTTTGTTCATAAATTAATGAATTGCATTGTATAAAGGCCTGTCAATGTTTCCCCCAACCCAAAGCTTTTGATTGGATTAAAGGTTTCATAGGATAGGGGCTTGCCTTTTGTCAACCAAAATATAAACCAAAAGATAAAGATATCTTAATCATTTTTTCGTGGTCTGGTCTGTCAACGCAATCGATTAAAGATCTGCTGTACCATCAGGACATCTATTTTATTTGTATCTGCAATATAAGATTTTCTTATTGACAGCAATAAAAGTTAGTTATAAAAGACATTTTAATTTATGATCAACTTAATGATCTTAAAATAACAAACCAAAGGAGATTGATGTGGAAAAAACAAATGTTGAGCGGATCAGGACAGGCAGGAACTGGAATTGTCTCAATACGGGAATTTTGCAAAAGACGGCGGCTGCGTTGACCTGGGGATATCTGATGGGGGTATGGATCATCTTCCCGGATCTTTTAACCGCTGAAGAGGAGAAAGAAAATAAATGGTTTGACCGCGTCAGGGTGAGCGGTTTTATAGAGGTTGAGGCAGGAATCAGTAAAATTGATTATGGAGATCCGGCAGAGGCGGACCGGAAAAAAAGTGATGCAGACCTGGCAAGTGCCGGCGTGGCAGTTGACGTTTCATTCTCACCATATGCAGAAGGCCATGTGCTGTTTAAATACGAGGATGATGATGTGTTTGTGGATGAAGGCTTTATCACTTTGACCGGTGCTGAAAAAATACCGGCCTATCTCATTGCCGGAAAACAGTACCTGCCCTTTGGAAATTTTGAAACTCATTTTATTTCCGATCCCATCACCTTGGAATTGGGTGAAACCAATGAGGGGGGAATGGTGATCGGGTATCGCCCGGTTCAGGATCTGGTGGATATCAATGTAAGCGTATTTAACGGAAAAACCGGCAAGGCCGGGTCGGATGATATCATTGAAAATTATACGGCCCGGGTGATGGTTACACCCCTTAAGACCATATCCTTGGGCACTTCCTATACTTCCAATCTGGCGGCTGCGGATTCTTTTTCAGATGAAATTCAGACCGGCCTTAAGGATTATGTCGCCGGCTGGAGCATTTTTATGACAGCCCTTTTATCCGAACGGTTTACAGTCTATGGGGAATACCTGGCAGCCCTTGAATCATTTGAACCCGGGGAAATTTATGATGCCACAGATACCGGGACCCGTAACCCCGGCGCCTGGAACCTGGAACTCGGATATGCGGTTACAGAGAATTTTCAGGTTGCATTGTGCTATGGCGGCTCCACTGACGGCGGTGCATTTCTTCCCCAAAAACGCTACGGAACGGTGGCAAACTGGGGCCTGTTTGAAAACACCAGCCTTGCCCTCGAATATCTGAGAACTGAATTTGAAGATGGTTATCAGACGGTTGATGCGGTGACAGTGCAGCTTGCCATTGAATTTTAAGTTCAGGGTGTACAGTTGGGACAGGCATCCACCTTGGCAATAAATTCTTTGAATTTTTTAAAGGTCTCTTTGTCCATGGCATGCTCCACCTGGCAGCCTGTCCTTTCTGCCGTTTCTTCGTCTATCCCGAGAATCCTGTGGAAAAAATCCTTTAAAAAGATATGCCGCCGCTCAATTTCCTGGGCAATTTTTTTTCCTTCAGTGGTTAAGGTGACATAACCGTAAGGTTCATAATCAATCAGATGATTATCAGCCAGTTTTTTTAACATCCCTGTGACGGATCCGCGTTTGATATCCATTTTATCGGCAATGTCCTTGGATCTGGCAACGGTTTTTGTGGTCTGAAGTTCGAGAATGATCTCAAGATAATCTTCAAGGCTTTCCGAGAGTTGATTATTTTCCTTCATTTGTTTTTCTCCATTGTTACAATACCGCCTTAATTTATAATTGAATACTAAGTAAGTCAAATATTTATTTTGCAAATTCATATAAGTTTTTAATTGACAGAAATAAAAGTTAGGATTATAAGACATTATTATTGAACAAATACTTAGTCTTCTATTAAAAATAAAATAAAGGAAACGGAAACGGAAATGGAAAGAATCAATCTAAGACAGATGAAGATAGGTCAGAAAGGAATTATTCGCCGTGTAAATGCCGGCAGTGAGCTGGGCAGGAGGATCAGGGATATGGGTCTGATCCCGGGCAAAGAAATCACGGTCCAGGGCAGGGCGCCGCTCTATGATCCGGTGTCCCTCAGGATCATGGGTTTTACATTAACGCTTCGCAACAACGAGGCAGACCATATCGAAGTGGAGGTATCATAAATGAATGCAACTGTTGTACTGGCAGGAAACCCCAATTCCGGGAAGACCACCCTTTTTAATGAGCTGACCGGAGGCCGGCAGCATGTGGGAAATTATCCCGGCGTAACTGTTGAAAAAAAACAGGGGACCTGTAAAACCGATACAGGCCGGTTTGAAATCGTGGATCTTCCGGGGACCTATTCCCTCACGGCCTATTCACTGGAAGAGGTGGTTGCAAGGGATTTCCTGGTCAATGAAAAACCGTCCATGATCATCAATATCGTGGATGCTTCCAACCTGGAGAGAAATCTCTACCTGTCGGTCCAGTTCATGGAAATGGGGCTGCCGGTCTGTATCGCGCTGAATATGATGGATGTGGCCAAAAAAAGGGGGATTGAGATCGATATCCAAAAGCTTTCCGGTCTGCTTTCCATCCCTGTTGTCCCCATTGTGGCCAGGGATGGAAAGGGAAAACAGGCCCTCATGGCCTCAGTTGCGGAAAATATCGGCCAAAGCCGGCAGCCTTTGAGAATTTCCTACGGCCGGGATCTGGATGCAGCCCTTGACGAAATGGAGGCCCTGATCCGGCCGGCAGAATTTCTGACCCGCTCGTATGATCCGCGGTGGACAGCGCTCAAATATCTGGAAAATGACCAGCAGGTGATTGACAGGGGCTATAAACAGGATAAGGCCACAGCCATGAAGCTTGACGCCGTTGTCCAGCGGGTGAGAACCCATATTGCCCATACCCTGGATACCCATCCTGAAGGTATTATTGCCGATCACCGGTACGGATATGTCCATTCTGTATTAAAACAGGGAGTAATCCGGTTTTTCCAGGATGAAAACAGGATTCAGGTTTCCGACAGGATCGACAGGATCGTCACTCACCGGTTCATGGGCCCGGTCATCATGGTGGCCATGCTCATGGGCCTTTACCAGTTTACCTTTACCTTTAGTACAATACCGGTGGCATGGCTGGAAAGTTTTTTCGGCTGGGTATCGGCCATGGCAGAGCAGGCCCTGCCGGAGGGGATGGTGAGATCCCTCCTTGTTTCAGGGATCATTGACGGCATGGGCGGAGTCCTGGGCTTTGTGCCCCTTATCATGTTCATGTTCTTAGGCATTGCCTTTCTGGAGGATACCGGGTATCTGGCCCGCATGTCCTTCATGCTGGACCGGATATTCAGGATGTTCGGTCTTCACGGGTCTTCCGTCATGGCCTTTATCGTATCCGGCGGCATCGCAGGCGGATGCGCAGTTCCCGGGGTCATGGCAGCCCGGACACTGAAATCTCCCAAAGAGCGCCTGGCCACGCTTTTAACGGTTCCCTTCATGAACTGCGGGGCAAAACTGCCGGTGTTCGCCCTTCTGGTGGCTGCTTTTTTTGCCGAAAGCCGGGCTGAGGTCATGCTCCTGATCACCCTGATTTCATGGACCGGAGCCCTTCTGGTGGCCTGGTTCCTGAGATCCACCCTGATCCGGGGTGAATCCACACCCTTTGTCATGGAACTGCCGCCTTACCGGCTGCCCACCCTGAAAGGGCTTTTCATCCATACCTTTGAAAGAATCATTCAGTACGTGAAAAAGGCGGGAACGGTTATTCTTTTGATCTCCATCATTCTCTGGGCCATGATGACCTTTCCCGGTTTGGATGAAACCCGGACAAAGGAATTTGAAGACCGGCGAAGCACCATCGTATCGGGCCTGTCACAGGAAACCGCGGACGAGATCATGACTCAGAAGGACGAAAAGCTGACCAAGCCCATGTTGACGGTAAAGGAGAACCTGTTACAGGTTGACCGTGACCAGGCCCGGGAAGCATTGGAAAATTCCGTGGCCGGTCGCATGGGAGCGGCTCTTGAAAGCATTACCCGGTTTGCAGGCTTTGACTGGCGGACCAATATCGCACTTGTAGGCGGATTTGCCGCCAAAGAGGTGGTGGTGTCCACCCTTGGAACGGCCTATTCCCTGGGGGAAGTGGACCCCGAGGAAACCGCTTCCCTGTCCGGAAGGCTGAAAACAGCTGAAGGCTGGGGACCCTTAACCGCCTTCAGCCTGATCCTGTTCACCATTTTTTATTCACCCTGTTTTGTGACCGTGGTCTGCATTGCAAAGGAAACAGGATCATGGAAATGGGCCGCCTTTTCCATGGTTTTCAATACCTGTCTTGCCTTGCTCGTATCCACTGTTTTTTACCAGATCGGCAGCCTTGTGCTTGCCTGAAAAAGGAGGTTTGATGATGGAAAATATTATTGTCGGTATCATTGTGGCCGGAGCAGTCGGCTTTATGGTTAAACGGTTCGTGGATATCTGGAAGGGCAAAAAATCCTGCGGCTGCAGCAACGGGTGCTCGTGCGCCGGGGGATCATGTTCTTCCCCGGACCCGTTTTTGAAAAAATAAGAGCGCCCTGATTGATTAACAGCCGTCCGCTCTTATCTTTTAAAATAACACGGCATGACAGGAGAAAATGCAGAGCTGTCATGCAATTGAGTTTATTCGGAGGTGATTATGAAACCATATGTGAAAAATAAGGCAGCCATGTGCTGCGCCCTTGGAAAAAAACGGATGATGGATGCCCTCAGATCCTGTGATTACTGCACCAACAGCCTTGAGGAACGCAGTGAATGCTATAGGGCCGTTGCCAAGGATACCGGCCTTCGCACCAAAACCTGTATACTGATGTAAGATAACCCAATCCGGTTCGGGACTATACCGGGAGAATCCGGCCTTGAAGAAGGCCTGCATCTCCCGGTTTTTTATTTTACAGCCGTAAAGGACGGCTGAATCCGGCCACCCGATTATAACTCCGGGACATTTTAACAAGTTTGCGCATGAAGAATATGGACCTCATTATCAAGTCTGTCCGCTAATAAATCCCCGGTGACCTCAAGATCATATCGGGACTGGAGATTTAGCCAAAACTGGGGAGCCATATACGGCTTTCATCCAGACAGCCGTCATTTTTTCGCTAAAGAGATAAAAAATGATGGCCAGTGATTCATACTCCGGTCTTTGGCATATTGAAACGGCTATTCCTGCCGCTTCTTCAGGCGGATACCCGTAAACCCCGCATGAAATAGCGGGAAACGCAATGGATTTACACGCATGGGAAATCGCCAGGTCCAGGCTGCTGCGGTATGCTGAAGCCAGAAGCGTTTCAGAAGGGGTATCGATCCCGTATCTGGGTCCCACAGTATGAATCACATATTTTGCCTTCAAATTCCCGGCTTCAGTAATTCTTGCTTCTCCTGCCGGGCATCTTTCCCCGTTTATGGCTTTGACCTTTTTGCATGCCTCAAGCAATTTCGGACCGGCGGCCCTGTGAATGGCGCCATCCACCCCGCCGCCGCCCAGCATTACGGAATTGGCTGCATTGACAATGGCATCCACATCAGCCTTTGTGATATCGCCCAGAATTATTTTTATGGTGTTCATATATCTCTCCCCCTTAAGCGATCAATAGATCCCGGCTATGGATATATTTGATTCTGCCGGAACTGTCAAATCGGAAAAGATTTCATTCCCGGTGCTTTGTGAATCCCGGGTTGACAAAAAGGCGCTTCCTGTCTTATATCACATGATATTTTCAGTGATGTGGCTTTTGCATTTTTATAAATTGTTTTTAAAATTCATTAACCCGGAGTTGTTACTATGAAAACAAGCCTTTTGTGTATTCGAAAATTCATATTTTTGATCCTGCCGGTATTGTTCGCTTTGGGCCTGACCGTTCATGCAGAGACGCAAACCCATTCCAGCGTCAAGGGCGGATCAGACGCGATTCAGTGTACAATCCTGTTTTTTAATGACATCCACGGGCATCTCAAGCCTTTTCAGGCTAAGGAACAGGGACAGAAGATAGAAATGGGCGGGATCGCCCGGATAGCAGCTTTGGTTGAGAATATCCGTGCGGAAAATAATAAAAAAAATATTCCGACATTTTGCCTCCTGGCCGGGGATATTCTTCAGGGACCGCCCATGTCCACCGTTTTCAAGGGGGAGCCTGATGTAAAATGTTTTAATCAAATGGGAATCAATGCCATGACCATTGGGAACCATGAATTTGATTTCGGTCTGGACAATTTATTAAAGCTTAAGGATGCAGCGGCATTTCCGTTTCTCAGTGCCAATATCTATCTGAAAGCTACCGGGGAAAGGCTTTTTTGTCCCATGGTTGCAATACCCCTGGCACCAGGGATTGATCTGAACATCATCGGGGTGACCACGAATGAACTTCTGTTTACCACTCACCCGAAGAACACCACTGATATCTACGTTCAGGACCCGGTGGAAGCAGTTCAGGCAGTATACCAGGCCGTGGAAGGAAAAGGGCCCGTGATCCTGCTGTCCCATAACAAGGCTGCCGAAGACAAAGCGATTGCCAGAAGATTACCCGGTCTCTTCGCCATTATCGGCGGACATGATCAGATTCTGCTGAATCCCCCTGGAATGGAAGGTTCCGTACCTATGTTCCAGGCCTTTGAAAAAGGAAAATATTTAGGACGGATTGACGCGATTGTGGACCCGTCCACCAAGCACGGTGAAATAACCCGATGGAATTACACGGCCATCACCCCGGAAATTCCGGAAAACACTGAAGTGGCTGCTGTTGTGATGGAGTATGACAATCAACTGGATAAGAAATTTCATGAAGTGATCGGGGAAGCTTTTGTTTATTTAAATGGTGACCGTGGGACGGTCCGGTATCAGGAGACCAACATGGGAAACCTGATCACGGACATAATGAAGAATTTCTCCGGTTCGGATATTGCCCTTCTGAACGCCGGAAGTATTCGATCCGGCATTGACATAGGCCCCATCACCCTGGAGGAGGTTTATACGGCTTTCCCGTTTGAAAATGAACTGGTAGTGGTGAATATCTCAGGAGCGGATCTCCTGGCTGCCCTCACCCGCGCGGTCAAAGGAAGCCCGGCTGACGAAGACGGAGGATTCCTGCATGTTTCAGGGATGACCTTTAAGATAAAAAATGCCAGGCCCCTGGATATCATGATCAACGGCCTCCCGCTGGACCCTGCCGCCACATACCGTACTGCTGTTTCCGATTTTATAGCCGGCGGCGGTGACGGATATACCCTGTTCCGGGATAAAATCCCTTACCGATCCGGCTCCATGATCCGGGAACTCGTGGTCCAGGCCATCCGGAATCAGAAAGCCGTTTCACCGGCCACAGATGGCCGGATTGAGCGGCTGGACAAAATTTAGCTGGACAGGTTTAAAATATGGTTTTCTTCATAGGTATGAAGTGGATAGCTACATCACCCGGGAGCTTATACTCCAAACGCTCTTCACCGATATAACCGCAAGCACGATAGAGTCTATGGCCGGGAAGCGTTGCAACCAACTCTGTGGAATGAAACCCATGTTCCAATGCCTCAGATTCACACAATTCGATAAGACGGCGACCAATACCGAGCCTGGCCCAACCGGGTTTTACAAAAAACGCTCTAATTCTTGCAGATTCAGTATCGGGGTCAAGAAGTTCAGGCTGCCGGCCAGCCTGCCGGTCACCGCCAAAGAGCGTTTTCCTTTTGCTCCAGCCGCCACAGGCGATAATTTCAGATTGTGCTTCCACAACAAAATAGGTTTTGTCGTTAATAAGTGCGGTATCAAGGCCGAATGCACTGCCAAGGGCTGCATTTCTTTGAGATTCAGTGTAATCATTGCTGCCCAGGCCGTGGACGGATTCAACGATTATGGCCTTAATGGTTTCAATATCCGCAGATGTGGCTTTGCGGTAATTAAATTGAGATGATTTAGTATTCATATTTTGTGATATACCTTAACCAATAGTGTTTTTTTAATGGTCCAGCATTGCAAGAAATAGATCAGGATAAATCACTGAACATATATCCGGCAGTGCTGAACAGCTTGTTCCGGCGAGCAGGATTGATTCGGCGGCTTCCATGCGGATTACAGGGCTTCAAGCCTTGTCTTGACGGCATGGAGCCTGTTTTTTTCATCAAGAATCAAGGCGTGGGCGGTTTTTAAATCGACACACTCAAACCAGAGGGTATCTCCCGGGGTGGTCTGGGCCACAAGAGGCAGGTCTGAGGAAATGACGGTGGCAATTTTGGCATACCCGCCCACGGTCTGCTCGACCAGGAGGATAATGGGCTGTTCATCAGCCGGGATCTGGATGCTGCCGGGCATGGAAGGCTCCGATACAATGCTTTTGGGCATGCCTTGTTTAATGGAGATGGGATTCCCCTGGAGCCGGTAGCCCATGCGGTCCGCTTTGACGGTGACACTATATTCGGATTGAAAAAGGGTTTTAAGACCAGTATCAAAATATTCAGCCTGGGGTCCGGGGATGGCCCGGATGACAGCTTCGGACGGATACGCGGGAATGAAGGATTCCGGGATGGCCCGGACACGGGTTAATAACGGGAAATCCCCGGTTTCAAGCACATCCTCTTTTTGAAGGGGCCGTCCTTTAAAACCGCCTATTTTCCCGCCCACATAGGTGGAAAAGCTGCCCATAATTTCCGGAACCCTGATCCCGCCGCCAAAGGCCAGGTAAGCCCGGCACCCGGCCTGAACCTGGCCGATGGTGACAAGATCTCCGGGCCTGACCCGGATGGAAGTCCATTGCTCCACCGGGCTATCATTGACACGGAGTCCCATTTTGGCCCCGGTCAGGGCAATGTCCATTTCTTTTTTGATTTCAAGGGAGGGCCCCATAACCGTCAGTTCCATGACCGGTGTATTGTCAGGGTTGCCCACCAGGAGATTTGCCAGAGTAAAGGCAAAGGCATCCAGAACGCCTGAAACAGGAATGCCCATATTCTGGAATCCGAACCTGCCCCTGTCCTGGATGGTGGTATAACCTCCGGGAGAAATGACTTTTACGGCAGTCATGACCTGTCCTCCTTTTCCTTTAGCCTTGCATATTCCTCCGGGGAAACGGGTATAAACCTGATCCAATCCCCAGCCTGGTAAAGAAAGGGGTTTTCCCGCCGGGGAGCAAACAGGGTCAAAGGGGTTCTTCCGATGATCTGCCATCCGCCCGGGCTGGCAATGGGATAAATACCGGTCTGGTTGTTGGCAATGCCCACAGACCCCTGGGGCACAACCATGCGGGGGGTTTTGAGCCGCGGGGTGAATAATTTTTCGTCCAGTCCGCCAAGAAAGGGAAACCCCGGGGTAAAGCCGACCATATAAATCAGATAATCCGGTGCAGCATGGCGCTTAATCACCTCTTCAGTGCTGAGACCCGCGGTTTTTGCAACCGTTTCTATATCAGGTCCAAATTCTTTGCCGTAACATACCGGGATGTCAACCCGTTTGAAGGGTCCGGCGTCTTCATCCAAAACAGCGGTGTCAAATTGCTCGATAAAGTTTACCAGTTTTTCTGGCCGGGTTTTCAGGGGCTCATACACCAGCAGCAAAGACCGGTAGGTGGGGATGATCTCAATCACCCCGTCCGGAGGTGTTTTTTTTACCGCTGCCGCCACAGATCTGACCCGGGCATTGACCGCTGGATCAATGCCTTCCCCGAATTCAACGATTAGGCCTGTGTCTCCTGCCAGGCGCCAGACCCATGGCATTTCTTGCTTTTTCCCCATGGTTAAAGCCTGTCTCCCACGGATTTTACGGTGATATTATGGGTTTCAAGGGTCTGCCGGATGGTTTTGACAAGATCGACGGCTTTGGGGTTGTCTCCGTGGACACACAGGGTCCGGACTTCAAGGGGCAGGCGGGTTCCGTCCACGGCTTTGACAAATCCGTCGGCCATGTCCAGGGCCCTTTTGGCCACCTGCGTTGGATCGGAAATGACGGCGCCGGCCTCTTTTCTCGACAAAAGGGTCCCTTCCGGGGTATAGGCCCTGTCCGGGAAGGCTTCATAGACCACCCTCAGCCCCAGCTCTTCTCCGACCCGGCGCATGGTTTCCCCTTTTTTTCCGGCCAGGGCGACAAAATAAAGATCAGGGTCAAGACTCAGGATACCCTGGGCAATGGCCATGGCAATGGTTTTGTTTTCAACGGCATCCAGATAAAGGGCTCCATGGGGTTTGACGTAGGCCAGCCGAGTGCCGTGAACCTTGCAGAAGGCCATGAGGGCCCCCACCTGGAAAATCAGGGATTGTTTGATTTCTTCATTGGTCAGGGCCATGCTCCGGCGGCCGAACCCCTGAAGATCCGGGTATCCGGGGTGGGCCCCGATGCTGACCTTGTTTTCAACAGCCAGCCGGACCGTTTTGTCCATGACCATGGGATCTCCGGCATGATAGCCGCAGGCAATATTGGCCGAACTGATATACTGCATCACGCTTGCATCCATTCCAAGGGTATAAGCCCCGAAGCTCTCCCCCATATCACAGTTCAAATCAATGGTTTTCATAATATCCACCTAAATGTGTTTATTGAGTTGTGGCCATCAGTTCCGGCAGGTATAAGGCGATTTTGGGAAAAACCGTTAAAATCGCCGTGGTTAACAGCATCAGGAAAAAGAAGGGCAGGGCATATTTTGCGATTGTCATGATAGGCTCGCCGGTCAGCCCCTGTATGACAAAAAGGTTAAACCCCACGGGCGGGGTGATCTGGCTGATTTCCACCATGAGTACCAGGTAGATCCCGAACCAGATGGGGTCAAACCCGGCGGCCAGGACCATGGGAAGAGCAATGGGAAGGGTCATGACCACAATGGAAAACCCGTCCAGAAGACAGCCCAGTACAATGTATACACAGCCCAGAAGAATCATCAGCATATAGGGTGACAGGTTCATCTGGGTGATGGACTGGGTGATGGCAGCAGGAATCCCCAGAAACCCCATGGTCCTGGATAAAAAGCCTGCGCCCACCACAATGAGCATGATCATGGCATTGGTTTTGACTGCCCCTTTCAGACATTCAAGGCAAATCCCAAAGGTCATCTGCTGGTTGAGAACGGCAAAAATGAATGCCCCCAGAACCCCGATGGCTGCAGCTTCCGTGGGAGTGGCAAACCCCCCGTAGATGCTGCCCAGTACTGCCAGGATCAGGATCACAATGGGCGCAAGATCTTTGAGCCCGGAAATGCGGTCTGCCCAGGAATAGGTGTCCTGGGTCCTGGGCGCAATCTCCGGATTTCTGATGCCCCGGTAGATGATATAGACGCAATAGATCCCGGCCAGAAGCAGACCCGGCAGAATCCCGGCCATGAACATCTTTCCGATGGAAACTTCGGCCTGGATGGCATAGACGATCATGATCAGGGAAGGCGGTATTAAAAACCCCAGGGTTCCGGCACCGGCCAGGGATCCCATGGAGAGGCTTTTGTCATATCCGAGTTTTTCAAATTCCGCCAGGGTGATCCGTCCCACTGTGGCTGTCGTGGCCGCACTGGAACCGGATACGGCGGCAAAAAGCGTACAGGCCACGATATTCATGAGCAAAAGGCCGCCTGGAAGACGGTAGAGCCAGGGGACAAGCGCCCTGAACAGTTTTTCCGAAATCCCGGAGCGGTACAGGATCTCACCCATGAAGATAAACAGGGGAAGGGCCACATATTCCCATTTTTCAATGGTGGCCCACAAAGATGAGGCCATATTGTTGCCGGCCGGGAGGGAAGAAAAAAAAGTCATACCCACAAACCCGACAATAAAAAGGGAAAAACCGACCCATACCCCTGCGGCCAGTGTTAAAAAAAGAACGCCAAAGATAATGACAGACATGAACAGGAATTCTGTTTCCATTACACCACCTCCTCTTTGGTTTTGATGGCGGCAAAGGTCTTAAGGCTGGTGGCAAAGAGCTGGATAAAAAAACAGCCCGCCCCCGCGAGCATGACGGTCTGGGGAATCCATAAGGGCGTATTGGTCAGGGTTCCTGAGGTTGATTCATAACGGATGGCGGACTGGACCATTTTAAACAGATACCACCACAGATATCCCATGAAAATTGTTGTGATTGATGCTGAAATAAAGGTCGTAATTCTTGCCGCAAGCCCGGGCAGAAATCCCAGAACCAGGGTGATCCGGATATGGCCTTTTTCCCTGAGGCAATATCCTGCGCCCATGAAAATAATGGCGGCAAGGCCATAGGCGCTGTATTCGTCGGCTATCAGGGTTGTTTTTTCAAACAGGTTCCATAAAAAAATTTCAATCAGAATCAGGAGGGTCATCAGCCCCAGGATGGCAGCGGAAACGGTTGCCATCCAGTCACTTAATCCATCGGAAAATTTTATAAGTTTATTCATATTATCACCCGGGCTTGAGATAAAGGGTTAACGGCCGGTTATCCTGTAATATTCCGTCAGGATTTTCTGGGCATCGGCTCCGGCTTTGGTGGCCCATTCAGCCCTTAATTTTTCGCCCACGGCATTGAGTTCGGAACGAAACTGTTTGCTCACAGGGCTTACGGTCATTCCGTTTCCAATCAGGGTAGCATGGCTTTTCCGGTCCATATCACCAGCCAGGTTCCACATTTCATCTTCCATTTGAGCAGCAATTTCCAGCACAACGACCTGGGTGTTTTTATCCAGCTTATTCCACGCATCCAGGTTGACGTTTATCATGTTGACAGGACCTACAATATTGATGGGGGTGAAAAATTTGAGTACTTCCCATGCCTTTGCATCCACACCTGAAACCGAAGACGTATACATGGAATCCAGAAGACCTGCCTTCATGGCCGGATAGACTTCCGAGAAGGGCATTTTCCGGGCCGCAATACCCGTGGCTTCACCAAAGGTAAGGCCGGTGCCGTCGTATACCCTCATCTTGAGCCCTTTTAAATCAGATTCTGATTTTACGGGACGCTGGGTATAAATGCCGGAAAACGGCCACACAGATGTATAGAGAGTCATCTGGTTGAATTTTTTCAGGTTTTCTGCATACACCGGTTTTGCCAATTGATACAAAAGACGCTGTTCAAAGGTATTGGTGGAAATAAAAGGCTGGGCCGTCAATGCCAGTACCGGGGCATCCCCCTCCACCATGCCGGTGGGAATCTCGGCAACGGCCACCTGGCCTTCTGCAACGGATTTTAAAAGTTCAGGGCCCTTGAACCCGAGCGCTGCACCGGGATGGAGCACAATTGCCAATTCCCCGCCCGTGGCTTTGGCCACTTCATCTGCAAATTTTTGTGCCCCTTCGGTATGGAAATTACCGGCAGGATAATTCAGGTGCAGATCCCATTTTGTCTTAGCCATGGCAGTGGAATAAAGTGATAAAGCAAACATCAAACCCGTTAATCCAATTAACAATTTTTTCATTTTGGTTCCCCTTCCTTAGATTATGTTGATATTATAAGGCCTTCCAATCAAAGGTGCGTTTTTTTACAATGTCATAAAAATAATGATCCTTTGTCTGAAAGTCTCAATGTGGTCCTGCAACAATTGTTTCAGCATTGGTTTATCTTTCCGGGCCAGGCTTTCGATGATCTGCTCATGTTCCTGTACAACGGATTTATAATGGAGTTCCAGTGATCTTGTCGGGCCTATGATATTGTTATAGGACAGGTAAGACAGCCTTTTGGCGTCTTTTCTCACATCATTCACAGCCCGGATCAGGAACTCATTCCGGGAGCTTTGTGCAAAATTCATGTGAAATTCATGGTTTGCTTCCACCAGGTCAAAAACATTATTTGAAAAGATGGCTTTTTTAACTGCTTCATTTGAAACCTGCATTTTTTCGATAAAGGCTGAACAATCTTTCATTACGGCCACATCAGCGACGCCGAATTCAAAGAGATGCATGCTTTCAAACATGGCTTTGGTATTCTGAAGCGTTATGGGTCTGACAATAACCCCTTTATTGGGTTGTGATTCAATCATGTTTTCACCCTGAAGCCGGACAAGGGCTTCACGGACAGGAGTTCTCCCGATTCCCAGTTCTTCTGCTATCAGGTTTTCTTCAAGATACTGGCCGGGTTGATATTCCAGGCAGATAATTTTTCTGACAATGGTCTCATATGCTATGACAGCCAAAGGTTGTTTCGGGATTTTCTGAATTTTTGCCAAAGCTGTCATAGGGTGTACATCCTTTATTATATGGTTTTTAATGCTGATTAAAATATACTTGACATAGATTAAAAATATATGTCAAGTATATTTTTAAAAATATTATAATGCTCAAACCTAAAAAAGGAGGGAATCATGAGTGACACAAAATATGAGGTCCTGTCACCGCTCATGGGAACTTTTTATCGTGCCTCAGCCCCGGACAACCCGCCCCTGGTGGAGGCCGGCCAGAAAATCAAGGCTTCGGATGTTTTATGCGTCATTGAATCCATGAAAATATTTACAGAACTTCGCAGTGAATATTCCGGGGTAGTAAAAGAAATCCTGGTGGAAAACGAAGACCCGGTCATGAAAAAGCAAGTCCTCATGATCATAGAAAAACAATAGGATGACCGTGAAAGGAAGAGACCATGCCGTTTAAGCGTATCCTGATCGCCAACCGGGGCGAGATTGCCTTAAGGATCATCCGCGCCTGCAAAGAAATGGGGATTGAAACCGTTGCCGTTTATTCCGATGCAGACAAGGACAGCCTCCATGTCAGATATGCGGATGATGCCGTCCATATCGGACCGGCATTAAGCTATAAGAGTTATCTGAATATGGATAAAATCATGGCAGCGGCCAGAGAGGCAAACGCAGACGCCATCCATCCCGGGTACGGATTTTTATCTGAAAATGCCGCTTTTGCAAAGGCATGTGAGGATGCCGGCATCACCTTTATCGGACCTTCTGCAGAGTGCATTGCAAGATCAGGAAACAAATCATCTGCCCGGAAGACCTTGACCGGTCTTGGCATTCCCGTTATTCCCGGGAGTGAGGATATCCTTGCCTCGCCGGACAGGGCCTGTGACCTGGCGCAAACCATCGGATTTCCCGTGATTTTAAAAGCTTCCGGCGGCGGCGGGGGCCGGGGCATGAGAATTGCTCATACTCCGAAAGAACTGGCAGAGGCCTTTTGCCTGGCATCGGGGGAGGCAAAGGCCGCCTTTGGCAATCCTGATATTTATCTGGAAAAATATATTACAAACCCTCGCCATATTGAAATCCAGATCCTGGGGGACAAGTCTGGCAATTATATCCACCTGGCGGAAAGGGAATGCAGTATCCAGAAGCGGTATCAGAAACTCATTGAAGAAGCTCCTTCCTCCTTTGTGGATGGCGACCTTAGGGCCGAACTCGGGAACACCGCCATCACCATTGCAAAGGCCCTGGGCTATACCAATGCAGGCACCATTGAGTTTTTAGTAGACAAGGACAAAAACTTTTATTTCATGGAAGTCAATGCCAGGGTCCAGGTGGAGCATCCTGTCACGGAGATGGTCACCGGCATTGATATTATCCGGCAGCAGATCCTGATTGCCGCAGGCAACAGGCTTTCCCTGAAACAGGAAGACATCGTTCCAAGGGGCTGGGCCATGGAATGCCGGATCAATGCCTCAGACCCGGATGATGATTTCATGCCGTCTCCGGGGAAAATCGAATCCATTGTATTTCCCGGCGGGCCAGGGGTCAGGATCGACACCCATATCCATGAAGGCTACATGGTTGGCCCTTTTTATGACTCCCTCATCGGCAAGCTCATTGTCTGGGACCAGGACCGGCCTTCTGCCATACGCCGTATGAAACGGGCCCTGGATGAATTTGACATCAGGGGAATTCAAACCACCATTCCGTTTTTTAGAAAGATTTTCCAGAATCAGGCATTTCAAAAAGGTGATATTGATACTCATTTTCTAGACAATATGTAATCTTATCTTAAGGAGGCAGCCATGACTGGCAGTATCCGGCTCCAGGACATGACCTGGGAAGAAGTTCGGAAAGCAGTTGAAAAAAGCTCAAAAACAATCCTTCTGCCCTTTGGCAGCACTGAACAGCACGGGCCTCACCTGCCGGTAGGGACAGACACCCTGGTGGCCGTCACCCTGGCCGAAGATGCGGGGCAGAAAACCTCCGTCCCCGTGGCACCGCCCCTGTGGTTCGGATGGAGCCCCCATCACATGATCCTGCCCGGAACCATCACCATCCGCCCGGACCTCTTGGCTGAAATTGCCTTTGACATTATTTCTTCCCTTCACCACCACGGGTTTGAAAAATTTGTCCTCATCAACGGGCACCGCATTGTCAATATTGCCTGGCTCCAGATGGCCGGCGAACGGGCCAAACGGGAACTGGGCGTCAAGCCGGTTATTTTCGACCCGGCTTATATGTCCAAATCCATTATTGCCTCCCTGGGCTGGGGACAGGTGGGGCATGCCGAAGAAATCGAAACTTCCCATATGATGTACCGGTACCCGGACCTGGTGAAGATGGACCGGGCCATTGACAATCCCCATAGGCCGAAGCCATTATACAGTGTGGACCCTTCCTATGAAGGAGATACCCTTTGCTATGTTCCCAGCAGCCCGGAAGAAATGAGAGCTGCCACCCTGAAATCAGGCGGAACCTCGGGCGAGCCCTCCAAGGCATCGGCCAAGGGAGGGGAATGTTATCATGACCATCTGGTTTCCCGGCTGGTTGAGATCATCCGGATGCTTCAAATGGAAAAATTTTGATGATGTTCGCGCCCTTACCCGAACGGGTTATGCAAACTTTCTTATGGTAAATATCCAGTTATTTTTATTGTTTTTTGGGTCTGACCGGTTTTAATAAAGACAACATCAGAAGCCCCAGGGCGCTGACACCCAGGAAAAGCCGGAAGGGCAAATTGTAACTGCCGGTGCCGTCAAAGAGAAACCCTGTTAAAATGGGGCCTGCGGCACCGCCGGCAGTGCCGAAAAACACCACCAGGCCGAAAAGTGCACCATGGGAAGCAGTCCCGAAAAGTTCGGCAACAATGGGTGAAATCACGGTAAAAAAACCACCGTGGGCAAGACCGTAAATACAGGCAAAGACATAGAGTTTCCAAAGGCTGTCTGCGGTCTGAAGCCACAGGAGGCTGGTCAGGAGGAGCAGAAGGGCCAGGATCATGGTTCGTTTTCCCCCGATCCGGTCAATGATCATACCGATGATGAACCTGCCGGCCATACTGATTCCGCCAATGGCGGAGAGAATCCCGGCAGCCTTGTGGGCTGAAATGCCGATATCCCTGCCATGCGGGACAATATGCACGATGATGCTCATGAGGCAGGAGACAACGGTCAGGTTCATGATGCACAGAAGCCATAACTGGTATGTCCTGGATGCCTCGGCAAAGGACAGGTTCCCGTCCGGAGGCCGGACAATCCTGCCGGGGGTTGCCTGAACCGTATAGACAAGCACGGCCGGTTCTTTTTTTAAGAATTGTGCAATGGCCATAAGAAAGACCAGAGCAATGGCGCCCAGCATCATGCCGGCGTTTCGCCATCCAAACCCTGAGATGAGAAAACTTGTCAGGAGCGGAAACAAAAATTGCCCGGCACCGGTGCCCACCTTGACGATTCCGGTCATGGTCCCTCTTTTGGCCGGGAACCATCTTGCAATGGTGGTCAGGGGAATGACATCAATTGAACTTAACCCGATGCCGAACACCAGGCCGAAATACAGGTATAATTCCAGGATGGTATCCATCCCGGACATGAGCATGTATCCGATCCCCATGAGAAAGGCAGCCGCCGACACGATGACCCTGGGTCCGATCCTGTCGTTCAATCTCCCGACATAAACGGCAAACAAACCTGAGATAAAAAAGGCGGCCGCAGATGATCCTGAGATAACCGACCTTGGCCATCCGAATTCGGTCATCAGGGGATTGAAAAACACGCCATAGGAAATATACACCCCGACACCAATGGCCTGGATACTGAAACAGGCGCCGACAATCATGCTTGATATGCTGGAATTTTTTTCTTTTAATGAATTCATGGTGATATCTATACAGGATTATGGGCCGAGAATCAATCTTTGGGGGTCACAGTCCTCTCTTAAGATTTTCAGTTCCGTTTCAGTGGGCGGATCAGCCTCGGAAGCCTTTGACACATCCATTTTAAATTCCGTGTTAGAAAGGATGTCATCCTGGGTAATCCCTGGATAAAATTTGTCCAGGTACATCCTGCCCGTATCCTTGTCAAAGCGCATCACGCCGAGATTGGTGACCACGATGCTGACCCCGCCGGGACGAAGGCCGGCTTTTTTCCGTGTATCGCCGCCGGCCAGCTGCCCGGGGCTGGTGAGATAATCCAGTTTCCTGACAAATTTTTGCCGTTCGTGTTGCATAAATGCAATGCAGCGGGGGACAAAGCTGAGCACATCACACCCGCCGCCGCTCCCGGGAAAGCGAATCCTGGGGGATTCATAATCTCCGATACAGGTGGTGTTCAGGTTTCCGTAAATATCGATCTGGGCTGCACCTAAAACGGCAATGACCTTGTCGCCTGTTATCCGGTTCTGCATGGTGGCAAAGGCATCTGCCAGACTTGAATTTGCTGCGGCCCGGTACATGATGCGGGGGTCGGCAACGGCAAAGGGGATTTCCTCCAGAAGGGAATCCATGGCACCGGTTTCAAAGAAAATAACACTGTCCGGTGCATTGATTTTTTTGGCAGCCATGGCAGCCAGCATTGAAATGCCGGTGCCGCTGAAAACGATATCGTTGTTCTTGATTTCCCTGGCTGCCATAATGGTCATGATTTCTTTGGGTGTATAGGCTGGGGCTTTGTTCATATCAATCCCTTTTCATATTAACGCTGTAACCGGTTTCCGGGTCTGCTGCAATGGCCCGGAGTCTGTCCTTTCCAATGAGATTTAAGAATTCACTATGGTTTTTCACCCCATAAATATACGTATCCTGGTAGGTTTTAAAGGCCTCTTCAGTTTTTGCCGCCCGGCCAACCTTTTTTAAATACTGGGAATCATAATCATAATAGCCGTACACGGCAGTGGGATAGGCCCCCATGGGAACGTGGCAGACAGCCGACACATGGAGAAAGGGGATCTGGTTTAAATCCGGGTTCTGCCTTAAGTTTTCTTTTTCAACCAGTTCTTCACAAGTCACAATGACATTCCGGGATGCCTTTGCCTGTTCGATGTCTGCAAAGGTAAGGCCCTGGATACGGCAGGTCCCCATGGAATCGGCCTTTTGAACATGGATAAGGGTGACATCCGGGTTAATAGCCGGCACCAGCAGTACTTTTTCTGCTTCTGCCCAGTTTCCAAAGGGATTGTCAATGACAACCAGTTTTTTATTCACGATTTTGGGATCCGACTCCCGGAGGGATTCGGAAAACCCCCACCGGGTCAGGATATCGGATCCAAACCCGGAAAGGGTGGGTAAAAACGGTACCCCCATGGCCCCGGCCATGAATCTTAAACTCATCATATAATTTGAATAGTCTTCGCATAATATTTCTTTGTTCTGGACGGCCCTGGCAAACCGGATACAGGTGGGGGCGGCCTTTCCGATCCCCGCATAGGCAATCTCAAGCTTTGAAATGCATCCGGCACCGATGAGTTCATCAAGGCCTGCCCCATTGGAATGGGCGTATAAATGCAGATCCCTGATGTTCTGCCGGATGATTTCATACACGGCTGCCATGGGATTCCGGGTTAATGTAAACCCGCCGATGGAGATGTGGGAGCCGTTTTTTACATAGAGTTGAATTGCCTCGTGAAGGGGCATTGTTTTGTCCATAGGGGTTTCCATTTTATATACCTGGGTTAGTGGTTGGTTTTGGTGTTAAGGGGTAAAATTTCTGGAGCGCCACCGCAGTGATCAACAGGATAAAGCCTGCAAGGTTTGCCCAATAGGCAGGCCAGAACAATCCAAGGGCAGCCGGCCAGAATAAAAGAGTTTCAATGGGAGTGGCTTTTCGAAGACAATACCGTTCCAGGGCTGAAGCAAAGGCAACAAGACCCAGGGTGGTGGTGATCATTGTGAGGACGACTTCCCAGTGCATCAGGCTATACTCCTCTCCCATGCCGAGAAGGGGCCTGTAGGCCATGACAATGGGGATGACATAAAGCCCTTTTGCCAGTTTCCACGAAGCCAGGGCGGTTTCCATGGGGTTGGCCTTTGCAATCCCTGCTCCTGCAAAGCTGGCAAGACTGACCGGCGGTGTCACATTGGCATCCTGAGAGTACCAGAACACGATCATATGAGCAACCATGAGAGGGACTCCCATATCCATGAGGGCAGGGCCGGCCAGGGTAGCCAGGACAATATAGCTGGCCGTGACGGGCAATCCCATGCCAAGCACCAGGGAAGCGCCGCCGATGAGAAGAATGGCCAGGATCTTGATGCCGTAACTTAAATCAAGGACCAGGCTGGAGAATTTCAAGCCCATGCCCGTAAGACTGACCATGCCCACAATGATCCCTGCGGCAGCGCAGGCAACAGAGACCATGACCGCATTTTTTGCCCCGTTTTCAAGGGCTTTGATCAGCAATTGAATCTCACTCCGGACGAATCCGAAAAATCCGACCTCATTTTTTCCCGTTAAAATCCAGCGGATAAAATTTGCAAAAATACTGATGAAAAGGGTGCTGATAACGGCTATAAATCCTGCCATCATGGGTGAATAATTGGATAAAAGAACATAGATCAGTATCAGGACCGGAATGATAAAATGAAGTCCGTGCTTTACCACATGGCCTATTTTCGGCAGGTTTTCTTTGGGCTGGCCTTTTAAACCGAATTTTTTAGCTTCATAATGAACAAACATGAATACAGTCAGATAATACATGATGGCAGGGACCAGGGCCACTTTGATAATGGTCAGATAGCTGGTGTTGGTGAATTCGGCCATTAAAAAGGCTCCGGCTCCCATGATGGGCGGCATCAACTGCCCTCCGGTTGAGGCTGCGGCTTCAATGGCCCCGGCCATATGGGCACGATACCCCACCTTTTTCATCATGGGAATGGTAAAGGTTCCCGTGGTCACCACATTGCCCACGGCAGAACCGGAGATGGACCCCATAAGACCGGATGCCACAACGGCTGCCTTGGCCGGACCCCCGGAAAACTGCCCGGTCAGGGCATAGGCTATGTCAATGAAAAAAGCGCCCCCGCCGGTGGTTTCCAGGATGGCGCCGAAAAGAACAAAGGCAAAGACAAAGGTGGCGGCCACACCGATGGGAAGACCGAAAATCCCTTCCGTGGTGAGCCAGAGGGAGGTGGAAATCCGTTCAAGGCTGTAGCCTTTGTGGATGATCAGATCCGGCATATAGGGACCCAGAAGGGCATAGGCAATGCCGGTGGCACAGATGGCAGCCATGGTAAATCCAATGACCCGCCGGCAGGCTTCCAGGACCAGAAGGGTTCCTATGATACTGACCACCTTATCCTGGATCAGCCAGTCTCCCTGACGTTCGAAAATAGCCGTGAGATTATTGCAGATATAAAAGGTGCAGTATACGGACATGGCTACCAGCAGCCAGTCCAGGAAAAGACAGACAGGTATTTTGTTTAGATTATGCCGTGAAGATGAGGGTTTGAGTAAAAAAGCCAGGCTGAGGATGGCCCCCAGGTGGACGGATCTCTGGACCAGGGCAGTCAGTGCCACCACACCGGCGGTATAGAGCTGGTAAATGCTCAAGCTGACGGCAATGCCCATGACGGCCCAGGCCGTTATTTTTATCAGGGCCTGGTTTATTTTTACCAAACCTGAATTTTCCATATATTTTTTTTCCTGAATCGATATGACATTTTTAACCATGATATTCCCCTGGAATTATTTGCCGGCAATATTAGGGCCTTGTTGCCAAGACCCGTAAGACTGCCGTATTTGATGCAGCATGCTCACCCGGCGGCCTGAAAACCGGACCGCCTCATGAGGAATCGTTTCTGAAAGATTATAGCTTACGCCCCGCCAGATAATGGTGTGATCCACCCCCCGGCTCCCGACCCTGAGAATGAAATCCCCCACCGGCATATGGATATCGGTGACGGCTTCATACATTCCTTTTGTTGCCATCCGGCCCTTGCCGGGCATTTTGCCCATGCCGGCCCCGAATTTTTCATAGCGCTCCTCTTCGATAAAGATATTGCCGTCTTTGTCCATGCTGTGCTCTTCCCAGATGGGCGCATGTTCCACCGAGTGGTAATAATGAAGGGTGAACCGTTCTCCAGGGTTAAGGGGCAGAATCAATAGTGGTGTATTTCCTTTTACCAGGGTGATATCGAGTTCCAGTCCGCCGGGGGTCGACAAGGCTGCCAGAACCATGGATAGGACCAGGCCGAGCACGGAAATGAGTATCATGGAACCGGACCTGGTCATGGGATTTGCCTAAGGCATCATATTTTCAGGAACGGCAATCCCTTTTTCCTTTATATATTTTATGGTTCCCGGGTGAAGAGGGATCGGCGAATATTTTACAGTGTTTTCAGGGGTGGTATAGGATGCGGAAGGATGAATTTTTTTAAGATAGTCAACATTTTCAAACAAGGCCTTTGACAATTGATATACAAGCTCAGTATCAAGGGATGCCTGGCAGATGATAACATTCCAGACCCCGATGGTGGGAACATTTGTATCAACCCCCTTGTATATTCCGCCGGAAAGATCCACACCTGCATAGGTGGCCTGGGCCGCAAGAATTTTTTTTGTCTGCTCCGGGGTGAACCCAAGGATGGTGATGTCATGGGTGGTGGCCAGATCGAGGATGGAGCTTGTGCTGGGTCCCACAGACCAGATGCCTATGTCAATTGTCCCATCCCTCAGGGCATTGGCGGTTTCGGTAAATGAAAGACGGCTGTCCTTAAAAGAGGTCAGGGGGATATTGAGGGCTTTTAGAACAGCTTCTGCCATGAAATTGGTTCCGCTGCCGGGGCTGCCTGAACTGATGCTCCTGCTGCTGATCTGTTCAATATTGGTAATGCCGCTTTTCTTAAGGGCCACCACATGGAGAAGATTGGGGTACATGGCTGCCATGCTGAGGATATTCTGTTTCTTGTCCTTAAAGGCATCAACCCCGTTATAAGCAGCCTGGGCCACATCACCCATGACCTCACCGATAACGGTTTCGCCCTTGTGGGCCAGTTTGATGTTTTCAACACTGGCACCGGTAACTTCAGCCACTGCCTTGACATCCTTGACATGCTTTGACCATATTTCAGCCACGCCTCCGCCATAAGGATAATAAACACCTCCTGTTCCGCCGGTTCCGATACTGATGAAATTTGTTTTGGCAAAAACAGTCCCTGCAATAACCAGGGCGGCAAAGAGAACAAAAAGGGTGGTATACATTCTTTTCATGGAATATGACTCCTATTAAAATAAAGGTGGATATTACTGGGCCATTGTCTTGATGAATATATCGATTTGTTCCGGGGAATGGTTCATCCCTTTCACCGGATAAGTGAATTTTGCCGTCTGGCCCGGTTTTACGAGGCCATCCTTGGTTTTTTCAGGGATAAGCCCGCCAACGGCCTTGCCGTTTGAAAGAAAGAGCTGGACCCGGAACCGCTGGTCTTTTGTGCTGATGTTTTTTACAGCCACGTTAAGATGAAGGGAGTCTGTTCCTTCATAGGGTTTGATAACACATGAAAAATCTTCCAGAGAGGCTTCAGGGGCAATCTCTTTATGGATGCCGGAGGGTTTGGCACAGGAAAACGGTTCCCCCGGTTTTGGTCCCTGGGTCATACACCCGGCCAGAACCATCACTCCTGCTGTAACCATTAGAAATACCCATGAAAATTTAAATTTTGATCGCTTCATAAGATTCTCCCTTTTAAAAAAATTAATAAGCATACCCAGCCTTACAACCCATAAACAATCCTTGAGATAAGCAATTCAAGTGCCATGGGTTTGATTTTTTTTATCATATGGTCATTAAAAGGTCTTTAAAAATCCGGAAGGGTTTTGCCGGTGAGAGAAAAATAAAAACCGTGCGGATATGCCCCATGCTTTCGGGCGGCATCCGCACGGTTTTTTGATTTGAACCAGCTGCACAGCATCATCTGACAATCTGGTTGGCCATAATAAGAACGGACAAGGGGATTTGAATGCCGATTTCCTGGGCGGTCTTCATATTGACGGAAATATGATAGTGATCCAGGACCGAAGAGGGGATGTCCGAGGGTTTTTTATGGTTTAAAATCAGGATGGCCTTTCGGGCGGCAATCCTGCCCAGTTCATAATATTTGGGGACAAATCCGAGAAGAACCCCATCCTCTGAGACCATGCTTCCCACCGAAGACAGGGACGGAATCTTGTATGCATTGATTTTTTCCATTATTTTTTTTCCCAGGACAATGATCATGGAGTCTGCCGGCAGGAAGACGGCATCGATCTCGGCTTTCATCCCAGGCATAAGGACAGGGATATCCTTTTCCCCGGAAATCAAGTATTCCTTAAGGGTGAACTTAAGCGTATTTTCCAGCCGCTTTGCGATATCCCTCTGGATAATGGAGTTCTGCTCTTTAGGATTATATATGATTCCAAGGGTTTTATAGGGGATGACCTTTTTCAGGATTTTCAACTGGTTTTCCGTCGATATTTTGTTGCTTGCTCCGGTAGCGTTATTTTTTGAACTTTCCCAGCTTGCAATGATTCCCGATTCCACCGGGCTTGTAACCACATTAAAAACAATGGGGGTGTCTTTTACCCTTAACAGAACCGCCTTGGTGGCAGTGGTGCCAAAAACATAGATCAAATCCGCCGGTGTCTTTTGGATTTCCGTGATGATCTCCTGGAGCCGGTTTACGTCCTGACCGGCATTGTATTTTGCCAGTGCAATATCATAGCCGGTATTTTTCAGCTCATGGATAAAGCCTTTTTCCGCCGTGGTTTCTCCCCGCCAGGTAATCATTGCAATCCGGTATTGTTTTGAAAAGGCCGGGGCCGCAGAGGCAATCAGGAACAAAAGAACCCAGAGTCCTGGAAGAAACCCATAAAAAAAATTCCATGAAGGTCTGTTGGAAAATAAGGAAATCATTTGCCTGGCAAAGAATTCTCCTTTTCCAGCTTGTGTATCCGCCGCAAGAGGGAATACCGGCTGATGTCCAGTATGCGGGCAGCCAGGGTCTTGTTTCCATTTGCCTTTTGCAGGGCATCATCGATAATTTGTTTTTCAAGGGATGACAATACCGTATCAATGGGCCTGCTTTTCCGGGGGGAAGCCTCTGGGGCCGGTGATTGGAATTTATTATGATTATAATCGAGCATTTCCCCGGGCAAAAGCGCTTTTCCGACAGCAGGACCTTCGCAGAAGATAACGGCCCGCTCGATAATATTTCTCAGCTCCCTGACATTGCCATACCAGGGATAGGCCAAAAAGATTTCTTCAACTTCAGGCAGAAGGGTTTTAGGGGTTTTTCCCATGTCTTTTGAAAAACCTTCTAAAAAATAATTGCTCAGCTTAAGGATGTCGTCTTTACGCTCCCTTAACGGCGGGGCATGGATGGAAACCACATTCAGCCGGTAATACAGGTCTTTTCTGAATTTTTTATCCTCAATGGCAGAAATCAGGTCCTGGTTTGTGGCTGCAATAATCCTGACATCCACTTCAATGTCCTTGCCGCTTCCCAGCCGTTTAAACTGTTTTTTTTCAAGAAAGGTCAAAAGTTTTGCCTGGATGGACAATGGCATTTCACCGATTTCGTCAAGGAAAACCGTACCATGGTCGGCAATTTCCAGGAGTCCTTTTTTTTGTTGTTTGGCATCGGTAAAAGCCCCTTTTTCATAACCGAAAAGTTCGCTTTCAATTAAATTTTCCGGAAGGGATGCACAATTGATTTCCATAAACGGGGCTGTGTTTCGTTTGCTCTTAAAATGGATGGCACCGGCAATCAGTTCTTTGCCGGTGCCGCTTTCTCCCAGGATCAGCACTGTGGTATGGTCTGTTTTGCAAAGGATTTCAATCTGCCTGTAGATCTCCATCATTTTTTCGCTTTCCCCCACAAGATCACAGAACCGGTTGATTTTGCGCTGCTGATACCTTAAATATTCCACCTCCCGTTTCAGAACACGGCCTTCAACAGCCTGGGCGACCAGCTTTTTCAATTCTTCCAGTTCAAAGGGCTTGTTGATAAAATGAAAGGCACCTGATTTAATGGCTTCAACCGTGATTTTTGTATCCCCAAAGGCTGTCATGATAATCACGGCAATGTCCGGGTCATGGGTTCTTATTTTTTTCAAGACCTCAATCCCGTTGATCCCCGGCAATCTCAGGTCTAAAAGGACAACGCCGGGATTGAATTCTTTCAAGAGTTCAAGGGCGTTCTCACCGCTGTTGGAAATTTTTACAACAAAGCCGTCTTCCGAAAAATCCATTTTTAAGGACCGGCAGAGGATTTCTTCATCATCAACAATCAGAATCCTTTCTTGATCCATGGAGGTATCTGCCTTTTTAAGCCTGTCCAAAGGTCACCTTTCCGGCCGGGCTGTTTTTCATTTCACCGGTCACAGGAAGAATCAGTGTAGCCAGGGTCCCCCGGCCTTCTTTACTGTCAATATAAATGCAGGCATTGTTTTTTTCCAGGAGTTTATGGGCAATGGAAAGACCCAGACCGGTCCCGTTGGGATGGGTGGTAAAAAAAGGATTAAATATCCGGGAAAGGTGTTCTTCCTTTATCCCTGACCCGGTGTCCTTGAAAGAAACGGACAGGAAATGATCCGGCATGGAAAAAGGCCGGTCAAAAGGCTGGGTGATTTGTTCCATGATCCTGTCCGTATTCTTTGCTATTTTTATGGATATGATCAAACAGCCTCCTTTTGGCATGGCATTCACTGCATTCAGCAGCAGGTTCAAAAATACCTGTTGAATCTGCTCCCTGTCCATAAAGGCATCCGGGACAGGGTCATCATATTTTTGAACAATGGTGATATTCTGTTTTTGTATTTTTTCCATCAGCAGGTCAAGGGTTTTTTTGAGCACGGCTTTGATGTCCACGGGTCCGGGAAAGGATAGGGACGGTCCTGAGAATTTTAAAAGATCTGTCACAATTGTATTGAGGCGGTCGATCTCACTTAATATGCCTTCGAGAAGAAGCAGTTGTGAGGGCCGGGTCAGCTTTTTGGCCAGTACCTGGATGCTGGTTTTCATTCCGGCCAGGGGGTTTCGGATCTCATGGGCAATACCGGCAGACAATTCACCCATGGAGGCCAGTTTGTCAACCCTGAGCATTAATTCTTCCATTCTCTTTTTCAGGGTAATATCCCGGATATCGGCAATGGCACCGATGATATTCCCACTGTTGTCGTTCAAAAGAGAGGTATTGATCTCAATAAAAACAGGTTCAGCCTGATGATTCAGATAGTCTATGACATGGTGCTCAATCTTTTCTTTTTTTTCAAGGGTCAGGATCAGCAGGGACAGGATTTTTTCCATGCTGGGACTGAATTTTTCTCTGGAGTCGTCTTTTTTTCCTGTGTTGTGAAATGATAAAACCGTTTCTGCACTTTTGTTGATCGAGGTCAGTTCTCCCTTTCGATTTACAGTGACAATACCGCTGGACACGCTTCTGAAGATATCGTCGTTAAAGGTTTTAAGATCAACAATCTCCTGCATGCTTGTTTTCAACCGGGCAGCCATGTTGTTGAATTCTCTTGCCAGACCCTGGAGTTCATCTGATGATTCCAGCCGGATGACCTGGTTGAGGTTGCCTTCCCCAATGGCCCTGGCACCGGTGATCAATTGGCTGATGGGATGGGTAAGGCTTTTGACAAACAAAAGGGATACAAAGATGATCAGGCCGATGATCAAGGCTGAAAAAGTCACCACGCTCTGTCTGAATTTAATAATATCAGACATGAATTCAGAACTCTGCAAGGTGATCCCCACGCTCCAGTTTTTCATTCTGCACGGTGTGTAGACCATGTATTTTTTTCGTTTTTGATAAAGATATTCCCCAAAGCCGCGTTCTCCTGCTGCCATTTTTTTTATCAGGCCTGAAAACCTGGTGTCCCCGTTTTGAAAAAAAATGTCTATGGGGTTAAGGCTGTGATCCGGGTGGTATATCAGATATCCGTTGCCGTCTATCAGGAATGAATATCCCTGGGAACCGATTTTCAGGCTTGAAACAAATTGGGTAAAAGCAGCCCATTTGATTTCAAAGGTAAGAATGCCGACAGGTTTTGTCTTATCTTCAAAATCATAGACTTTTTTCGCAAGGATCAGACATGGATCGGATAAGGCTTGATCCAAAATGATATCGGATAAAAACAGGTCTTTTTCCATGACGGCATTGAACCAGCCTGAGCCATGGGATATTTCAACCGGTTCTTTGGTATCCCCGGGAACCGTCAGGAGGGTCCGGCCCTGAAGATCGATCAGGTGAATCCGTTTGCAATATTGATTCTTTGTCTCATATTCTTCCAGCAGCCGTCTGGATGTATCCAGGCGCTGGCCGAATTCAAACTGAAGAAAGGAAAGCTGGATAAAGGGGAAATTGGAGAGCAGGTTGATGTCTTTTTCAATGACTTGAAAAAAGGTGTCAATCTGCTGGGCGGTTTTGTCGGCAAGATTGCCCAGTTGTTCCGTGGTCTGTAATAAAAGCGCGTTTGATGCGGTTTTATAAGAATAATACCCTACTGCAACCAGCGGTATAACCCCTAAAATGAAAAAAATGGCAATGAACTTTGACCGTATGCTGGAAAACAGGCGATCCGAAAATAAAACAATGCGCTTCACATCAGTCCTCATAAACTCCTGTTATAAACCTGCCGTCCATCCATAGGTTCGATCCGGTCATATCCTTTCAAGGGTGTTTCAAGATACCGGTTCATGGTGGAGATCTTTATCCTTCTGCCTGGGCTTTGGCAGCATTGGCAATAAGATTCGTCAGGGTTTTACCTTTGGCTTTGTATCATGGGAAAATACGGATTGCCAAGGATTTATAGAGAGAAACTTGACTTTTCTCCCTTAACTGATATGAGTTCTCCCAGGGAATTGCTTTATTAACCAGGGGCCGGGGCAAAAGAAAATGGGATTCTCAGATATCCGGGGGGAATACGATATTGTTGTGGCCGGGGGCGGGATCACCGGCGCAGGCGTTTTCCATGAGGCTGTCAGACAAGGCTTTAAAACCCTTCTCGTGGAAGCCCGGGATTTTGCCTGGGGCACTTCGAGCCGTTCATCCAAAATGGTCCACGGAGGTTTGAGATATCTGAAACAAGGCAAATTTTTCATGACAGGAGCGGCGGTGAAAGAGCGGGAATATCTTCTCAGACAATACCCGGGTCTTGTCACTCCCATAAAATTTATCATGCCCTTGTTTGATCATTACGGCCCATCCCGGCTGTCCATGAAAGCCGGGCTTTCCATTTACAGTTTTCTCGCAGGAGAAAAACAGCACCAGGGGTTTAAAAAAAAAGAGGCCCTAGAAAAAATCCCTGGTATAAGAGAGGAAACCCTTTTGTCTGCTGTGGGGTTTAAAGACGCCCAGGTGGATGATGCACGGCTTGTGCTCAGATTGATCCATGATGCCTGCCGAAACGGGGGAAAGGCGCTTAATTACACAAAGGTGACAGGCGTTGAAAGGGATAAAAAAGGATGGGTGGCCGCAGTCCTTGTGAGGGGTGAAGCCACCGGAACCGGGCGTGAGATCAAAAGCCCGGTATTGATCAATGCCACGGGCGCCTTTGCAGAAATCCTTCACCCATCGCCCATGAAAGGATTTCATATCCGGCCCTTGCGGGGCAGCCATCTTTTTTTTTCTTCTGCCCGTATTCCCCTCACCCGGGTCATCAGTTTTATCCACCCTGCAGATTTGCGGCCGGTTTTCCTTTTTCCCTGGGAAGGAGTGATGGTGCTTGGGACCACGGATGTGGACCATGATGCGGATTTGACATCAGAACCCGGGATATCAAAAGAAGAAGCGGATTATCTCATGGAAGGCGTAACCCATGTCCTGCCCGGGATGAACCTGAGCCTTTCCCGCTGCATCTCCTCCATGGCCGGGGTAAGACCGGTACTGAGCCGGAAAAAAACGGCTGCTTCAAAGGAATCCAGGGAACACGTGGTATGGCAGGACAAGGGTCTGGTTACGGTTACCGGCGGGAAGCTCACCACATTCCGGCTCCTGGCCCGGGATGCGCTTAAGGCGGCAAAACCGTTTCTGCCCGTGAGAGCACCCGGCCCGGTCAGCCCTGCAAAAAGTCTTCCCCTGGATCTATATTCCTCTCTCAGGGTTTCAGGCAGGACAGTGGAAAGGATCATCGGGCGATACGGTCCCAAAGCCGGGTCCGGGATTCTGGGTCAGGATGAAACCCTTCTCACGCCTGTTGGCAATACCCCGGTCATCTGGGCGGAAATCCGTCATGCCGCAAAACATGAGAACATTCATCATCTTTCGGATCTCATGCTCCGCCGGGTCAGGATCGGCCTTCTTTTGCCAGAAGGCGGGGTTCACCTCCTGGACCGGGTTGAAAGCATCTGCCGCCCCTTTCTTCCCTGGGACAAGGAACGATGGGAAAAGGAAAAAAAAGAGTATGCAAATCTCTGGCAGACCTGTTATTCTCCGCCTGAACCCCTTAAGGAGCCCTGAATGTGAAAGACGCCACCCTGCTTGCTGTTGACTGCGGAACCCAGAGCCTGAGGGCCATCCTTTTTTCAAGGACCGGGGATATGCTCGCCTGTGCAAAGATGGAATATGATCCTTATGTTTCTCCTTTTCCGGGCTGGGCTGAACAGGACCCGGAACTTTACTGGAACAGCCTTGTCGCAGCCTGCAGAAAGCTTGAATCAGAAGCGCCCCGGGCATTTGCCGCAGTTGCCGGGATGGGGGTGACCACCCAGCGGGCCAGCATGATCAATGTGGATGAGACCGGAAATCCGCTCAGGCCCTGTCTCTTATGGCTGGACCAGAGACGGGCAAATCCTTTCTTCGGTCAGAACCGGCTCTTGAAAACAAGTTTGAAACTAGCAGGCCTTAAAAACAGGATCGACGATATCCAGACCCAGGGCAAATGCAGCTGGATCATGCAGAACCAGCCTGACATCTGGGCCAGGACCTTTAAATACCTCCAGGTTTCCGGGTTTTTAAACCACCGGCTGACAGGCGAATTTAACGATTCCACAGCTTCCCAGATCGGCCATATCCCTTTTAATTACAAAACACAGGAATGGGCAGGCCCCTGGCAATTATCAAAATGGCTGTTCCCTGTTGAAAAAGAAAAGCTGCCGGTCCTTATCAAACCGGGTGAAATCCTGGGCCGGGTCACGGAAGCCGCGTCCCTGCTTTGCGGGATTAAAAAGGGGATTCCGGTGGTGGCCTGCGGGTCGGACAAGGGATGCGAAACCCTGGGGGCAGGGGTGGTGTCTGCGAAAACAGCCAGTTTGAGTTTCGGTACCACGGCAACGGTTCAGACCGTGTCCGGAACCTATCTGGAAGTCATTCCCTATATGCCGCCGTATCCTTCACCCGTGCCCGGGTTTTACAACCCTGAGGTCGAGATTTTCAGGGGCTTCTGGATGATCTCCTGGTTCAAGAAGGAATTTGCCCACAAGGAAGTTGAAGAGGCAAAAATACTCGGCATCCCGGCAGAAGAAGTCCTGAACCGCTGTCTTGAAAGGACATCGCCTGGCGCCATGGGCCTTGTGGTGCAGCCTTACTGGGGAGCCGGGCTGGGGCAGCCCCATGCCAAGGGCGCCATGATCGGGTTCGGGGACATCCATACCAGGGATCATATCTACCGGGCCGTTATCGAGGGCCTGGGATTCGGTCTTTATGAAGGTCTTGAAAAAATCGAGAAAAAAACAAAGATCAAAATCGAAAAAGCCGCCGTATCCGGGGGGGCTTCCCAGAGCAATGAAATCTGCCGGATCATGGCCGATATCATCAATCTTCCCATGGTCAAGGGTCAAACCCACGAAACTTCAGGTCTTGGCGCAGCCATGCTCACGGCAAAGGGCCTGGGCTGGTATCAAACCCTTGAAGAGGCAGTGGATCAAATGGTCCATGCGGAAATAATTTTCGAGCCTGACCCTGAATCGGCTCAGATCTACAGGGCGCTTTATTCAAAGGTGTATTCAAAACTCTATGCAGCGCTTAAACCCTTATATTCAGAAATCAGAAATATTACAGGATATCCGGAATGACGAATAAACATCAATGGTCGCCCCCGTGGGTGGAAAAAGTGCCTGAACCCGGAACCTTCAGGTCTATTTTCAAATGGGGGGCAGGGGACACGTTCAAGCACCCGAACCCGGGTTTTTTACAAATCATTGCAAAGGAGCTGGGGCTTGTTGAAGGCGATTTCAAACAGCCTGCCTTTCTGGGGGAAAAAATTGTCGAAAACCGGCCCTGCATCTCATTTTCGCAAAAAGATGCAGCCCTGTTTGAATCCATTGTGGGGCCGGAAAACTGTTTTTCTGATACCTATGCAAGGCTGAAATCCGCTACAGGCAAATCCATGGAAGACATCCTGAACCTGAGGGCAGGAAAAACACAAAACATACCTGACCTGGTGCTTCACCCGAAAAACCGGGCCGATATTGAAAAAATCGTCCGGCTCTGCCATGAAAAAAAAATCCCCCTCCATGTGACAGCCGGCGGAAGCTCGGTCACCCAGGGCCTTGCCTGCCCCAAAGGGGGCGTGACCCTTGTCATGACCACCCACATGACCCGGGTTCTTGAATTTAATGAAACCAACCAGACCATTACCGTGGAACCGGGGCTCATGGGACCGGCCTACGAGGATATGCTCAACCAGGCCCGGGAAATTTTCAATGCAGAAAGACCTTATACCGGCGGCCATTTTCCCCAGAGCTTTGAATTCTCCTCTGTGGGCGGCTGGGTGGTCACCCTGGGTTCGGGCCAGGCCTCTTCCTATTACGGCGATGCAGGGGACCTGGTCGTGGCCCAGGACTATGTCACGCCTACAGGGGATTTTAAAACCCTGGATTTTCCGGCCACTGCCACAGGCCCCAAGATCAACGACATCATGAAGGGGTCGGAAGGGTGCTTTGGCGTTCTCACAGCCCTGACCCTGAAAATATTCCCGTATTTCCCCGAAGCGGTCAGACCCTTTGCCTTCATGTTCAGGACCTTTGCCGATGCAATTTTTGCCGTCCGGCAGATCAGCCGGTCAGGATGCGGCATGCCATCGGTGCTCCGGGTTTCCGATCCTGAAGAAACCGATATTGCCATGAAAATGTACGGGCTTGAAGGCACACTGCCGGACCGGTTCATGAGCTTAAAGGGCCTGAAACCCGGGTCCCGGTGCCTGGTCATGGGCCGGACCGAAGGCGAACCCTCTTTTTCGAAAAATCTTTTCAGACAGGTTAAAAAAATCGGGAAATCGAACAAAGGCCTTTATCTTACCGGATACCCAATGAAAAAATGGCAGGCCGGCCGGTTTTCCGATCCCTATATGCGCGACAGCCTGAACGATTTCGGGGTCCTCATTGATACCCTGGAAGCGGCCGTGACCTGGGACCATGTGGAAGACCTGTACAAAGGGGTGAGAAGCCATGTAAAAAAAACTCCGGGCATGATTCTCATGACCCATGCCTCCCATTTCTACACCCAGGGCACCAACCTGTATTTTATCTTTATCACAAAAATGATGACCCTTGATGAATTCAAGGCCTTCCAGACAGGGGTCATAGAAAAAATCACCGCCCTTCACGGCTCCTTAAGCCACCACCACGGCGTCGGCCGGATGCTGGCCCCGTTCCTGGAAACCCATCTGGGCAAAAAGCAGATGGACGTGCTCCGGGCCCTTAAAAGAGAATTTGACCCCCACAACATCATGAACCCGGGAGCCCTTGGTCTGGGCCGGCAGTGACGATGCTTTTTGCCTTATCCCGGCTGGAAGATTCCAGCCCCCCTCAAGTATCATTATCCCTGTTTTGAGGTTTCGGTCCCTGAAATTATCAAGAATTCAAAAAATATCTTTCAGCAAATTATGATTGTACCAGAATGGT
>Ga0156388_1167_pt1 | contig 34454 bp, 27 predicted proteins | sample RifOxyA3_FD_108032 | JGI IMG/M metagenome (GOLD analysis project Ga0156388, IMG submission 108032) | Desulfobacterales bacterium RIFOXYA12_FULL_46_15
TGGTTCCCAAATTCCGAGTTAACCCGGACGGAACTCCGGGGCAATTCAATGACGTTATCTGCACCGGTATTGAACACAAGCTCGGTATCCACGGCAACAGCACCTGCGCGCTGTCCCTTGGTTCCAAAGGCAATTGCATCGGTACCCTTCTGGGTGAAGAAAACAAGGGTATGCAGGCCATGTTTCTGATGATGAATGAAGCCAGACGTCTTGTCGGATTCCAGGGCTTTGCATGTGCCACAGCCGCTTATATGTATGCCCTTGATTATGCGAGAAACCGGGTCCAGGGAAAAAACATCCTTGAATTCATGAACCCCGATGCCAAGTCCGTTACCATCATCAACCACCCGGATGTCAAACGGCAGTTAATGATGATGAAGGTATTTGTAGAAGGCATGAGATCTCTTCTGTATTTTGTCCAGTATTCTGCCGACATGGCCCTTCATGCCCCCACAAAAGAAGAAAAAGATAAATACCAGGGCTTTGTTGAAGTCCTGACCCCCATTGCCAAAGGATATGTCACGGACCGGTCTTTTGAGGTCTGCAGTCAGGGGATGCAGGTTTTCGGCGGATATGGGTTTATCGAGGAATATCCCATGGCCCAGCTTTTAAGGGATTGCCGGATCACCCTGATTTATGAGGGAACCAACGGTATCCAGGCCATGGATCTTCTTGGAAGAAAATTGGGGCTTAACAAGGGCAAACCCATCATGGATTTGTTTGGTGAAATGCAGAAATGGGTGGTTGCAGGAAAAGCGATTCCCAGGCTTGAAAAACAGGCTGTCAAGATCGAAGAAGCGCTGAATAAACTTGCAGAAGTTGCCATTCACATGGGAACGACAGCCATGTCGGCAAAGGTATTGCATGCCTTTGCCAATGCCCATCCCTTCCAGGATGCTACAGGCGATGTCACCATGGCCTGGATGCTGCTCTGGAGAGCCGTTCTTGCTGCAAACAAACTTGAAACCGCTAAAAAGAAAGACATTTCTTTTTATGAGGGCATCATCAGGTCCCTGCAATTTTTTGTGGAAACCCAGCTCCCCATTACCCTCGGTAGATTCAACGCACTCATGAATACTTGCAGTGTTGCCGTGGATATAGCCGATGAAATGTTCCCAAACTAAATAGAATTCCATCCAGGATGGGTGTATCAAGACGGGTTGTGCGATGGTTCGCCTTCCCGTCTTTTTTTTTACACTATCCTGATCCGCATTTCACAGATGCTGCAATCAAACAAAAGCAGAAACCGGCCGGTTTTGTTTTCAAGAAAAAGAGGATCCTGCCACATTTCCAGCCGTGTTTTAACGTCCCTGCGGCACTGTCCCTGGGCTTTCAGGACACAGTGCCTAAGTGTCATGACAACCGTTCCGAGACCCGGCCGGTTAAGCTCAAAGGCAGGGTCGATAATTTTTACACCCCGTTTCTGATAAAATTCAACAGCTTTCTGATTGGAAACATTGGCTGTAAAATCAAGATATTTTTCAGGAACCTGCTCAATATCGGGCCTTGGCTTTGCAGATTTCCTGGAATAGTCTGCCTGTCGTTTTTGTGTAAGGGTTTCCAAACACTCCCGTCTGATTCGGTTTAACTCCTTTGTGAGGATAAAATACGGCTTTGAAGAAGCACTGAAGCGCCTGAGATAAAACCGTGAATCACCCATCCGGCCCAATTGTTTTTTTAAAGTCGTAAGGGCACCTCCCTCATCCTTTGCCTCGATCTTTTCCATCTCAATCACAGTCTTAGCCGTGTTCCCATCCTCATCTACACCCTGAAGGATAAATCCTTTTTGGGTTTCAAAAAAAGTCAGGTCAAGTGCTATCTTCCGCTCTGAAGAATTTGTGGAAAGTTTTTTTTGAAAATGGTGGTCATGGTTTCGATACATGACCGCGCCCGGGAAAAGGCCGCTTTTTTTCAGATCCGGATACCCGGCCGGAAAGATTTTATCCTGATCCGTGCGGTTCACCAGGAATCCCCGTAGTTTTCCGGAGCGATCCATAAAACAGAGTCCGTCACCATTATAAAGATCATGGCCGGCTTTTAAGGTAAAATATCGAAGATCCATATGGTCGACACAGCCGATTTGCTCACCCATGGATTTGGGGGTATCAGGTGAATGGATATCGCCTTTTCGACCCAAAAGGAAATAATCGGTTTCTCCACGGTTAAAGGTTTTTAAAGGATCAGGCTTAAAAAATAGCTTGGTTGTTCCCGATGACGCCGCTCTATATCCGGATGATCCTGTCATAACGGCATCCAGCTTTTTCCGGTAATAAGCGGTTATATTTTTAACATAAGCAATATCCTTTAGCCGTCCCTCGATTTTAAACGAGGTAATACCGGTTAAAACCAGATCATGAAGATAATCGGACCGGTTCATGTCCTTGAGGGACAAAAGAAAACGGTCTTTTTCCAGCACGTGTCCTGAGCCATTCGACAGGGTCCAGGGAAGGCGGCAGGGCTGGCCGCATTCCCCGCGATTGGCACTTCGTTTTCCAATGGCGGCACTGAAATAACAGCAACCGCTGTAGCCGGCGCAAAGTGCCCCATGCACAAAGGCTTCTAGATCCACAGTGGTGTTCTGACGGATGTCTTCAATAGCCTTGAGCGACATTTCCCTTGCCAGGATCACCCGTTCAAATCCTGCCGACTCAAGAAAGCGGACACGGGAAACACTCCGATTGTCGAGCTGGGTGCTGGCAAAGAGGGGAATGGGAGGCAAGTCCAGTTCCAGAATCCCCAGATCCTGGATAATCAGTGCATCGGCTCCGGCATCCCATAACTGCCGGATCAATTTCTGCACATCATCCAGCTCATGATCAAAAAGAATGGTATTCAAGGCAATATAAATTTTTGCCCTGTAAAAATGGGCATAGGCAGCCAATTTTTCAATTTCACCCACTTCATTACCGGCGGCAGCCCTTGCACTGAATCCGGCAGCACCGATATACACCGCATCGGCGCCATGGTTGACGGCAGCAATCCCGAATTCCCTGTTTTTTGCCGGTGCCAGCAATTCTAATGGTCTAATGGTCACGATCCTTCTTCTATGCCTGACGGATAATAGTTCACAATCACGAAAAAACCTCGCTGTGCTGAATGGATCAAGCAGATTGATTCTTTTTAAGTTAAAAGAAATATCATCAGCGGGGTGGAATCAATATGACACAAGGCGTATCAGCATTCAAGCATGAAGAAGAAAAAGTGAGAAAGAAAATACGATTAGGCTGAACCGATAAAAAATCGGTGAATTTTTATAACTTGACAACTTAAAAAGGGCTGATTACCCTTGTCGAACATAAAGGGGAGTAGTTATCGGCTGGAGAAAAGGCCGATCCGGAATCCGTCAACACGGTCGAAAGACCCGGAACCGGAACAGCTATGCTGCAAACAAGACCTTTATCCCGGCAAGCATGCCGTGGATAAAGGTCTTTCTATTATAAGGAATAATATGAACCATTTTTTAAAAGATTATACCTATGGTTGCTGAAATTACATGGATTCACTGGACAGGGTTTGTCTTGGCCGTGATTCTCTTTTTGGCTATGGATTTAGGTGTGTTTCACCGGAAAGCCCGTTCAGTCAAATTTAAAGAAGCTTTATTATGGACCGCCATATGGTTTATAATGGCCATGGGATTTGCCTGGGGGCTATATACCCTGCGCGGCCGGGAAGAAGCTCTTGAATTTATAACAGGCTATATAGTTGAACTTTCCTTATCAATGGATAATGTGTTTGTCATTGCATTGATTTTCAGATATTTTCAAGTACCTTTAGCCTACCAGCACCGGGTCCTGTTCTGGGGTATCATGGGGGCTCTTATCATGCGCGGCATTATGATCGGGGCAGGAGCTGCACTGGTAAGACAATTTGAATGGACACTGGTCATTTTTGGCGGCTTCCTGGTTTTCAGCGGTATAAAATTGATTCTATCCAAAGAAGAAAACGTGGAGCCGGAAAAAAATTTCTTACTGCGACTTGCCCGGAAATTGCTGCCGATCTCACCTTTATATGAAAAACATTATTTCATAACCATTGTCAACGGTCATCATATGTTGACCCCACTCTTTCTGGTGCTGATCATGGTGGAAACGACCGACCTGATATTTGCACTGGATTCCATCCCTGCCATCTTCGGCATTACGACAAGGGAATTCATTGTATTCACCTCCAATGTCTTTGCCATTCTGGGACTCCGATCCCTTTATTTTGCATTGGCCGGCGCCATAGGATATTTTTGTTTCCTCAAATTCGGTCTATCCCTGGTATTAGTGTTTATTGGCGGCAAAATGCTCCTGATGAAATTCATGCATATATCCACACCAGTGTCCCTGGGGATCATCGGGACAATTATCCTGTCCTCTATTGGGGTTTCCATTATCAGCCGGTGGATACAATTCAACAAGCAGATAGAAGGGAAAAAAAGCATTCAGAATAGCGGATCATGATAATCAACTTCCCTGTTTTCATCTCGTATCAATGATGTTATAATATGTCCAGTTTTCAAAATTTGATCAAAAAAACAATATTTTAAATGGAAACCATCAGATGAAGAATTTCAAACCCAATGCGCTGCCTCTTTTAATCGGCAGCCTTCCCATGACGGACCACATAGAAGCCCTGGCGCTTGTTTTTGACCATACGCCTGATGTTCCGCTCTGGGTGCAGCTCCCCCTTTACAAAGAAGAGGGCATGATCACCATGTTCCTTCCTGGTCTCCCGGGATTTGCCGGCGGAAGTGGAAAAAATCTTCTGGATACCTCCAGACCTGGTTTTGATAACGAGATGGTGTCTTTTTTTGAAGATTATCTGGCCTTGTCGGATTCCGGTGAAGACTTAAACAGTTCACGGTTTGCCCTGTGCGGTTCAAGGGGAAAAGGCTTTTTTGAATTTTTACGGCAGGTGGATAAAAAAGGCAGGTCCTTTGTTGCCCTCAAAGGGCAGGTAACAGGGCCCATTACATTTGGGACTGCGGTAAAGGATGAACATAACAAAGATATATTTTACCATGACCAGTTGAGGGATGCAGCTATCAAAAAATTGGCCATGAATGCAAAATGGCAGGCCAAAGAATTTTCAAAAAGAGGGGCCATCCCCATTATTTTCATAGATGAGCCGGCCCTGGCCGGATTCGGGACTTCGGCCTATATCACCATCAGCAAAGCAGACGTTACTCTCGGCATTGAGGAAATTTCCCGGGAAATCCACGGGGAGAAGGGCCTTGCCGGGGTCCATGTCTGTGCCAACACGGAATGGGACATGCTTCTGGGATCAGACATCGACATCATCAGCTTTGATGCGTTTTCCTATTTTGACAAATTCATTCTTTATCCTGAACTGATCAAATCATTTTTAAATCAGGGCAAGATTCTTGCCTGGGGTATTGTCCCCACGGCAAAACCGGAATTCGTGGCCGGGCAGAACACTCCCGGTCTGATCCAACTGCTCCATGACCAGATGGATGAATTATCAAGAAAGACCGGGATTGACAAAAAAACCGTCATTTCCCAAGCCTTTATCACACCGAGCTGCGGGACAGGTTCTCTTGATCTTGAGTCTGCAAAAAAAGTGTTAAAGATGACCAAAGAGGTTTCCGAGGCTTTCCGCAAGCCATAGGCAAGGCTACCGGTTTTCTTTCAGGGCTTCTGCTGAAAAATCTTTTGACCGCACTTCAAAATCTTTGAAATACAGGGGATAGCGCTTCATGCTGTCCTCTATAATAATGTCCCAGGGAAGATCGGAAAAAACGCCGTGGTCTTTCACATATTCCATGTGAAAATTTCCTGATTTATCAAATGGGTGAAAGACAGAATCCTTTGTTCCATCGAATTCCAGGGGTTTTACATTAAAATTGCAGCAAAGCTCAAGGTTGAAAGCCGGTGTTGCCTTGACCCATTTTCCGTTCAGAAAAATTTCCGTATATCCATGGTACACAAAAACATCCGTTCCCATGAGCTTTCTTAACCGTTCGGTATTCAGATGGTTCCGGACATCCGCAAACCCGAGTCTTGCCGGTATCTTCCGGCTCCTCAGACAGGCGGCCAGAACCACGGCCTTGGCCACACAATAGCCGTGCCGCCGCATTAGGATGGTGCTTGCTTTCATGGATTCCTTTTTGGGCTCTATGCTGTAGGGGTTGTACCGGATGCCGTCCCGGACGGCGTAGTAAATCTCTATGGCTTTTTTTGTGTCCGTTTTCCCGGATCGGCTGTGCTGCTCTGCAAAGGCAATAATTTCCGGGTGGTCGCTGTCAATATAATATGTCGGCTGAAGATATTCTTCCATCATTCAAGTGTCCTGTTTAGATTCTTAACAAGCATCATTCTTACCCTAATCTTCACCAAAAAAGAATGTTTTTTTAAATACAAAAAAGAATTTTTCTTTTGTCTCCCGAAACAGAAATGTCCCGCTTTCTGAGACAGATCAACACTTCCAATCAGGTGGATTTACCCTCTATTTTGTTGATATCGGCCCTTATGGCTGCCCCGGCATAATTTATGCTTTTGATTTATATAAAGATGAATAGAAAACAGGTGATGCTGATGAAATCCTATGGAAGAGAAACAAAAAAAAAGGTTGGGAATATTCTTATGGAAGCCGACCGGAAAACAGCTGTTGAAAAACTAACCCAAATCCCTGATGAGCAGCTTGCGGGACACCTTTTTTCTTTTTTCTGTAACAAAAGCGAACTCATCAAATTCCGGAGCACTTCAGCCATGGGGCTTTTTGTTTCCCGCACGGCCGCTCGGAACATGGAAAAAGCAAGAATCATTCTGAGACGCATAATGTGGAATCTGAATGACGAGTCTGGCGGTATCGGATGGGGCTCGCCCGAAGCCATGGGAGAAATTCTGTCCCTGTGCCCGGAACTTGCGATCGAGTTTAAATCCATTCTTTTTTCGTATCTTGATCCGGCCGGCAATTATATTGAACATGAAATGCTTCAACGGGGAGTATTATGGGGAATCGGAACCTATCTTGAAGCCCATCCTCAAGATCTCAATGAAAAAACAAAGGCCATGCTTTACTGTTATCTGCATTCAAAGGACCCTGTGAAACGGGCCTATGCCCTCAGAGCCTTGTCCAATGCCAGAAGTTTTTTTTGCAACCTGGTGCCTGAATATATCATAACAGATAACAGCCATGTGGACTTCTTTAACGGATGGGATTTCGTTGTAATCCGGATCTCAGATCTTGTCAGAAGCTGTGAGGGAAAAAGGTCTTTTGCATGATGGATCTTATGGCATGATTATTGAATATATATTCGAAAAACCCAAACACTATGTATCAGCCCGATGTGTGTGAAAGAAAAAAATACCATGCAAAAAAAAAAATGTGATATTAACATTGCCCGGGCCATCGAGCTTTCAAAAAAAATGATCAAGCTTGCACAATCGGGTTATGAAGAAAGAGAAGACCCGGGATGCGGGGTTCTTTACGGTATCCTCCTGGATTCCGGCTACCGGATTCTGGATCTTGCACAAAAAGAAAAAGAGGCACACATACAAAAAGGCTGGTGGAACAATTCAATCAAAAAGGAGAAAATTTAATGAAGACATATGTTTGTTCAGTTTGCGGCTATTTCTATAATGGTGAAACAGCTCCGGAAAAATGCCCCCAGTGTGGTGCTGTTGCATCCAAATTTTCAATCCAGGAAGGAAAACTGGTCTGGGCCGACGGGCATACCATCGGTGTGGCAAAAGGGGTTGATTCTGAAATCCTTGAAGGCTTAAAAAACAATTTTATGGGAGAATGCACGGAAGTCGGCATGTATCTCGCCATGAGCCGCCAGGCAGACCGTGAAGGATTCCCCGAAATTGCAGAAGCCTACAAACGGATCGCTTTTGAAGAAGCTGAACATGCATCAAAATTTGCCGAGCTTTTAGGCGAGGTTCTGGAACCGGATACCAAAGCGAATCTTTCTGCCCGTGTGATGGCTGAAAACGGCGCCTGCTCAGGTAAAAAGGCGATTGCGGCAAGGGCAAAAGAACTGGGTTATGATGCCATCCACGATACCGTGCATGAAATGTGCAAGGATGAGGCACGGCACGGTAAAGCCTTTGAAGGGCTTTTAAAAAGGTATTTCAAATAATAAGGGATAAAATCCGATGGGCCTTCCTGTCATTGATATGGCGTGCTGCATCCTCTGCGAAGTCTGTGCAGAACTCGCTCCCCATGCTTTTAAAATCAATGATGCAGGTTATGTGGATGTGCTTCCCCTGGATAATTATTCGGATGAGGACATCCGCGAAGCTGTCAAAAACTGTCCCCGACATTGCATTACCCTGGAATAATATTCAGGCCCGGATAGACAGAACGATCCGGGCCTGAACTATTAAACCTGCACTTTCCCTGCTCTGACAATTTTAAATTATAGCCCTGACTGTTAAAAAAAACATTGCACCTGATACACAAATGTGTCATTTACCTCTTCAATAACCATCATCAATCGATGTTTTTCCATATGGGGGCTAACAAAATGACGGATTTGACACATACCCTGCTGGACCATGAGAATCTCAACCTTGTTCTGGATAACCTGAAACTCGGTATTATTGCCCACACCCCGGACAGAATCATCACAGTATTCAACAAGGAGGCTGAAAGAATCACCGGGTATTATAAAGAAGAGGTTATCGGTAAAGACTGCCATATTGTTTTTGAATCTCCTTTCTGCGGAAGGAAATGTTCTTTTTGTAACGGTACCCCTGATTTTTCGTCCGGAACAAAGGAATATCCCTTGAACATCCTGGCAAAGGACGGTTCAACCCATCAGCTTGAGATGACTGTTTCAGCCATCATCAGCCATGACAATGAGTTCAAGGGAGTCCTTGCATCCTTCAGGGATGTGACGGAATCCTTCAACCTTTCCCTGAAAGCTGAAAACCTTTCCAGTTTTGCCGGCATCATCGGCAAAGACAAAATCATGCAGGATATTTTCCGCCAGATCCGGGATGTGGCGCTCTATAATTACCCGGTCCATATTTCCGGGGATACCGGGACCGGCAAAGAGCGCGTGGCCTATGCCATTCATGATATCAGCGCTTACGGAAACGGGGCCTTTGTCCCGGTCAACTGCGGGGCCATTCCCGAAGGAATCGTGGAAAGCGAATTGTTCGGCCATGTCAAAGGGGCTTTTTCAGGAGCCGTTAAAGACCGGAAAGGCAGATTTGAACTAGCCCACAAAGGAACCCTGTTTCTGGATGAAGTAGCGGATCTGCCCTTGAAAACCCAGGTCAAGCTGTTAAGATTTCTGCAGGAAGGAACCTTTGAAAAAGTCGGGGGTGAAAAAAAAGTCTCTGTGGATGTCCGGATCATCAGTGCAGCCAACAAAAACCTGAAGGAGGAAGTCAAAGCGGGCCGGTTCAGGGAAGACCTGTTCTACAGGCTCAATGTGATTCCCATCCACCTGCCGCCCTTAAGGCAGAGAAAAAGCGATATCCCGCTTCTGGCTACCCATTTTCTAAAGGAAGCAGAACAGGAAAGCAGCAACCCGGTCCCTGAGCTTTCAGGACAAAGCCTGGACATTCTGATGGATTACCAATGGCCCGGAAATGTCAGGGAATTGAAAAACGTCATCCAGTTTTCAGTGGTGCGGTCCCGTGGAAAAAAAATCCTGCCGTCTGATCTTCCCCTTGAAATCACCCAGGGCAGGGATCTGATAACCAGGACGCCTGAAAGACTTCCTGGTCAACCACAGGTAATACCCCTTAAAGGAAAACTGGATCTTGAATCCGTCAAGGAAGCCATTAAAAAGACCGGGGGCAACAAATCAAAGGCTGCCAGGGTTCTGGGTGTCGGAAGAGCAACCCTTTACAGGTTCCTGACCCAGTATGACGAATTGAAACACTATGCAGATCAGGTCTGAAAAAATTTAAGGCTGCCCTTCCCAGCGAGGCTTGGTTCTTTTCTTATGAATTCAAAATATAGAGCTTTTTTTCCATTTCATCCAACCCGAACCGGATGGTTATATCCGGTTTGAATTCCCCCTTCAGAATGGCAAGAGACAAGGGATTCTCAAGCTCCTGCTGGATGACCCGTTTCAAGGGCCGTGCCCCGAATATGGGGTCATACCCCTTCTGAGCCAGATGCTGCATGGCCCTGTCATCCAGGCTGACGGAAAGGCTCCGGGATTTCAGACGCTTGTTGAGCTTTTCAATCTGGATGGCTGCAATCTCCTTGATATTATCCATAGTCAAAGAATGGAAGGTGATGATTTCATCGATCCGGTTCAAAAACTCGGGTCTGAACGCTTCTTTTAATGCATGGCCGATCCCCTGCTCGACCCTTTCATCCTCAAGCCCGTGGATTCCTGCTTCCTGGAGAAGTCTTGACCCCACATTGGAAGTCATGATGATGATGGTATTTTTAAAATCCACGGTCCTGCCGTGCCCGTCCGTCATCCTGCCGTCGTCCAGGACCTGAAGCAGCACATTAAACACGTCCGGGTGCGCTTTTTCAATCTCATCAAAGAGGATGACCGAGTAAGGACGCCTCCGGACCGCTTCCGTCAGATATCCCCCTTCATCATAGCCCACATATCCCGGGGGAGCGCCGATGAGCCTTGCCACGGAATGTTTCTCCATGTATTCTGACATGTCCACCCGGATCATGGCCTGGCTGGAGTCAAATATAAACTCTGCCAGGGATTTGGCCAGCTCTGTTTTCCCGACACCTGTCGGGCCCATGAAGATAAAGGTTCCGATGGGCCGGTCTTCGGGCTGAAGCCCGGACCGGGCGCGCCGGACCGCATTGGAAACTGCATCAATGGCTTTTTCCTGGCCAATAACCCGTTTTTTGATATAGCTTTCCATCTGGATCAGCTTTTCCTGTTCCCCTTTAAGCATTCTGGATACCGGGATACCGGTCCAGGTTGATACCACCTCTGCCACGTCAGTATCATCCACATCCTCTTTGAGCATCCGCTTATCTTTCTGCAGGGCATCCAGGGCCTGCTTTTTTTCTTCAAGACTGCGCTGCAACTGTCCGATGGTGCCATACCGGATCTTGGCCACGGTTTCCAGATCCCCGTTTCGTTCCGCCACATGGGCCTCGGTCTGGAACCGATCGATTTCTTCCCGGATGGCGCTGATTTCCTGGATGATCTTTTTTTCATTGTCCCAGTGAAGTTTCATGGGAGCCATTTCCTCCTGCATGGCGGCAATATCTTTTTCCAGTTTTTCAAGCCGCTCTGCCGAAGCCCTGTCTTTTTCCTTGATCAATGCCTGGCGCTCGATCTCAGCCTGGGTGATTTTGCGCCGGATCTCATCAATTTCCATGGGCATGGAGTCTATCTCGATCCTTAAACGGGATGCACATTCATCAATAAGATCCACGGCCTTATCCGGCAAAAACCGGTCGGCAATATACCGGTTCGACAGGGTGGCGGCAGCCACAAGGGCTGAATCCTTGATCCGGATGCCGTGGTGGACTTCATATTTTTCCTTTAATCCCCTTAAAATGGAGATGGTGTCCTCAACACCGGGCTCTTTTGCCAGAACCGGCTGGAACCGCCGTTCAAGGGCTGCATCTTTTTCAATATATTTGCGGTATTCATTCAGGGTGGTAGCCCCCACACATCTCAGGGTCCCCCTTGCCAGGGCCGGTTTGAGCATATTGGAGGCATCCACGGAACCTTCGGCAGCCCCTGCCCCCACCACGGTATGCAGCTCATCAATAAAAAGAACGATCTCTCCCTCGGCTGCTTCCACTTCTTTTAAGACGGCTTTCAGGCGTTCTTCAAACTCGCCCCGGAATTTGGCCCCGGCCACCAGTGCCCCCATATCAAGGGCAATGACCCGCCGGTTTTTCAGGGAATCCGACACATCCCCTTCAATGATTCTCTGTGCCAGTCCTTCTACAATGGCGGTTTTTCCCACTCCAGGCTCACCGATCAGGACCGGGTTGTTTTTCCTCCGTCTTGACAGGACCTGGACAATGCGCCGGATTTCCTCATCCCTGCCGATAACCGGGTCCAGTTTCCCTTCACGGGCAAGTTTGGTCAGGTCTCTTCCGAATTTCTCAAGGGCCTGGTATTTTTCTTCCGGGTTCTGGTCGGTCACGCTCTGGTTCCCCCGGATATCTTTAAGCACCGTCAATATGGCTTCCCTGGAAACCCCGTTTTTTTTCAGAACTGTAAACGCTTCTCCTTTCTGGGCGGCAAGTGCCAGGAGGATATGTTCCAGGCTCACATACCGGTCCTTCATTTTTTCAGCTTCTGAACAAGACTGGTCGAGTATCTTTTTGCCATCCTGTGAAAGATAGACAGTGGTTGCCCCGGACAAGGTTGCAAGCTTATTGACGGCAACCTGGACATCCTGTTTCAGGCTTTCAATCCTGACCCCGATTTTTTTTAAAATGGATGAACAAATCCCTTGATCATCTTCAGCCATGACCTTTAAAAAATGGATGGGTTCAATAGCCTGGTGACTGTATTTTTCCGCCATATCATGGGCAGACTGCAACAGCTCCTGTGATTTTACCGTGAGTTTATCAAATTCCATAGATCACCTTTCATTATCTTTTATGATTTTGATACAAAAGTAATGCTATTCATTTCTCCGTCAAGCCGGTCCCCATATTTTTTTATTCCAGGTCTTCTGTCCTGGTTCCTGATTTGCCATTGACAGCTCCCACTCTGTGGTATATTTTATGGAGCATTATATAGATATTACAAATTATTTCTTATAAAAAAAAGAGCAGGAATGGAAAGCGACAAATTTAAAGATATCAGGGCAAAACTCAATAAGACGCAAAAAGAAATGGCACAGCTTCTGGGTGTTTCCATAAAGGCCATTCACAGCTATGAGCAAGGCTGGCGGAAAATCCCGCACCATGTTGAACGCCAGCTTCTTTTTCTTTTTTCCAGACTACTCCTGAGTACTGGAAAATTAAATGATAAATGCTGGGATATTTTAAAATGCCCGGAAAAAAGGCAGAAAAAATGCCCGGCCTTTGAATTTAAATCCGGGGAACTATGCTGGTTCATCAACGGGACCAAGTGCAGCGGGGAAGCCCAGAATTCCTGGGAAGACAAAATGGAAGAATGCGCCAATTGCAGAGTATTTAAAAGTTTTTTTGAACCCTGAAAAAGGATGTTTGCATCATGGATGATTTTATTATTAACAGTTTATGCCGGACCGGCAGGGACAATGCTTCAGAGCATCGAAAAGAGCTGCCGGGTGTAATCAACACCATTCTTTCCTCCATGGACGACAAACGGTGTTTTGCACATATCGGGGATGAGCCCATTCATTTTTCAACCTCTGTCAGGGAAATGATTGATAAATTCAGGGAAGTCCTTTTCCCGGGTTATTTTTCAGATGAAAAAATAGACGGTGCCAATCTGGTGTATCACCTGGGCCAGGACATATCAAAGCTTTACGATATCCTGTCCGAACAGATTATCCATGTCTTACGGCATGATTGCCTGCGCTACGGACAGGCCTGTTCTGAATGTGAAAGCAGCGGTAATGACGTTGCATTGAACGTGATCCGGAAAATCCCGGATCTGCGTGTTATCCTGGCAGAAGATATAAAAGGCGCCTATGATGGAGACCCGGCTGCAAAAAGCCATGATGAAATCATTTTCTCCTATCCCGGATTATATGCCATCACGGTTTACAGGATCGCCCATATCCTTCACAACCTGGGAGTGCCTCAACTGCCGAGGATCATGACCGAGCATGCCCACAGCATGACCGGCATCGATATTCATCCGGGTGCAAAAATAGGGAAACGCTTTGTCATTGATCACGGCACAGGAATTGTGATCGGAGAAACCAGCATGATCGGCAACAATGTGAGAATCTATCAGAATGTGACCATAGGCGCTCTGTCCCTGCCGCCCAATGCCGGGAAAAAATTTAGGGGAGCCAAACGTCATCCCACCATTGAAGATGACGTCATCATCTATTCCGGGGCCACCCTTCTGGGCGGGGACACCGTGGTCGGCGCCCGTTCTGTTGTGGGGGGCAATGTCTGGCTGACCCGCTCCATTCCGCCGGACACCAAAGTATTTATCGATGCTCCCCGTCTTATTTATAAATATCAGGAAACAGAGGAGAAAGCCCATGAATACCAGGCCTGACATCACAAAAACCATTGGCAATACCCCCCTCGTCCATATCAAAACTGCAAGCCTGAAAACCGGTGCAACCCTGTATGGAAAACTGGAATTCTTTAACCCCCTGTCCAGCGTCAAGGACCGTATCGGCAGAGCCATGATAGAGGATGCCTTTCAGAGGGGGAAAATCAATGCCGGATCTGTCATTGTGGAACCTACCAGCGGCAACACCGGTATTGCCCTTGCTTTTGCAGCCAGGGTCAAAGGACTGAAACTCATCCTTACCATGCCGGAAACCCTGAGCATTGAACGCCGGCAGATTTTAAAACACCTGGGTGCCGTCCTGGTCCTGACCGAAGGCGCCAAAGGCATGAAAGGCGCCATTGAAGAGGCAAAAAAAATTGTAGAAAACACTCCCAATGCCTTTATGCCGGACCAGTTTTCCAACCCGGCCAACCCGGAAATCCATCGCAGAACCACTGCCCTTGAAATCTGGGACGATACAGAGGGGAAAATAGATATCTTTGTAGCCGGTGTAGGCACCGGCGGCACCATCACGGGTGTGTCGGAAGTCTTAAAGCAGAAAAAACCAGGCCTTACATCCATTGCCGTAGAACCAGCGGCCTCACCCGTCATCTCCGGCGGAACCCCCGGCCCCCATAAAATCCAGGGCATCGGCGCCGGCTTTATCCCTAAAAACCTGAACGTGAATATCCTGGATGAAATCATCCAAGTTCAAAATGAAGACGCTTTCCAGGGCGCCAAAGATCTTGCCCTTGAAGAAGGAATTTTCTGCGGCATTTCATCGGGTGCAGCCTTCCACGCGGCAAAACTTACCGGCTCCCGGCCCGAAAATAAAGGCAAGACTATTGTCTTCATTGTCTGCGATACCGGCGAAAGATACCTGAGCACGGATTTGTTTAAGGCAACATAAACAAAGTTTATGCAATTGAACCCATTGGTAAACATTATCCATGCAAGAACAGACACCCTTTCCATTGACCGGTTTTCCGCATGCCTGGATCAGGCTTGGTGCATCCTCGGCTCCAACCATTCGGGAATTCACGAATTATTCAGGCTCATCAGCAAGGAAAGTACCCCGATTGCAGCAGATTGTTTTGAACTGCCGGATAATCCCGGTATTATCTCCTTTAAAAAACAGCAGGAGATTTACGAATCAGAGCTGAAAAAGGATGATACGGATTTTATGGATAAATTCGATCCGGGAACCCTGGGCCGGGAATTTATTCAAGACACAGAAAGTCTTGAATCCCTGATCAGGGCCTTTGATATGGACTCCTGCCTGGATAAGGGATACCGTGAACTCAGCACGGGCCAGTCCCGGAAACTGATGCTTCTTTCCGAATTTTCAAAGGGCCGGTCCTGTTTCATCATTGAATCCCCTTACGACGGGCTTGACCTCCGGAGCAGCAAGGAACTGGACCAGGCCCTGGGCCTGCTTCATCAGCAGGGGATACTTCTGATCCTGTTTGTTTATAACAGGACCGACATCCCTTCCTGGTGCACCCATGCAGGCATGATGTCAAAGGGGAAAATGGTGCTCCAGGGCACCCTGGAAAGGCTGATAGCCTATCTTGACAGGAGATTCGGTGATGAGATCCCTGATTTTCAGGCCTCGGTCCAGGACCTTGAAAAAAACCAGGGAAAAAGTTTCTCCCCACCGGATCAGAAACCCCTTATCAAGCTCAACCAGGGGTTTGCCGGATATAGGGGAAAAACCATATTCCAGGGATTGCCCCTGTCCATGACCCAGGGGCAGCACACCCTTGTCACCGGCCCCAACGGCAGCGGTAAATCCACCCTTCTTCAACTGATCACCGGCGATCACCCGGCCTGCTACCAGAATGATCTGATGATATTCGGCATTCAGCGTGGCAGCGGCGAATCTATCTGGGACCTGAAAAAAGACATGGGTATTGTCAGCCCCGATCTTCACCGGAATTATCATATCCCGGGAAGTGCCTTGAGTGCTGTCATATCCGGATATTTTGATTCCATCGGCATATACCGGAACGTGACACCCGGACAAAAGGAAGAGGCGTTAAAATGGCTCGGGCGTATCGGTCTGAAGGATAAGGCCCAAAACTCCTTCAGGGATCTGAGTTTTTCCGATCAGCGTCTGGTGCTCATTGCCCGGGCACTGATCAAAGTCCCGAAGCTCCTTATCCTGGATGAGCCCACCCAGGGCCTGGATGAATTGAACCGCAAGGCAGTGCTTGATTTTATCGAAGATGTGGCAAAAGAAGAAATTTGCACCATCCTCTATGTCAGTCATCGTGAAGATGAATTCAGGGAATTTTTCATTCAGCATATCAGGATGGGGTAATCATGCCAACAATCCTCTTTTTTTCAAGAGGGGGACCGGGTCCACGATATGACGCGGGAACCATTTTTTTTGATCCCTGGCGCCGAGGGCTAAAGACAAAAGTTCGGAAAAATGAAGGATGGGGATGGGGCTGTCCAGAGTGCAGCGGATTTCAAGGTTCAGATGGCACATGGAGCAGGCTGTTACCAGGCATTCAGCCCCTGCTTCCATGGCCTTGAAAATGATTTCATTAACGACCTTTCTTGCAATATCCGGTTTTGCTACAGACAGATAGGTGCCGCAGCACCGGTTGGCATAGCCGTAGGAAACAATATCGGCTCCCAATTGTCTGAGGCTTTTTTCAATGATCCCTGCATGGCTTTTCTCAAACCTCAGATCCGGCGGCATAGAGAGCATGCAGCCGTAATAAGGTGCAACCTTCAGGTGTTTTAATTTTTCGCCCGGATCTTTCATATGATCTTTCAGGTCAATCCGGTTGAAAATCTCAAAAAAATGGATGATTTCAAGGTTCTCATCAAAGGGGGTTTTAAAAAAATCTTCATAATCCTGTCTCATGGCCGGGTCTTCTTTGATTTTGAGAAAGGTGGATTTCAGGCGAAGCAGACAACTCGGGCATGCGATCAGGAGCGGGATGCCTTTGGGGGCAAGGGAAAGATTTCTCATGGGAAGGTATTTTGCAACCTTTTTGTCAATGCTGTGGGCAGAGGAAGACCCGCAGCAGTTCCAGTCGTTAAGTTCGATGAGGTCAATATTGACGGATTCGCAGAACTTGAACAGGGACAGGGTATTCTCGTGCCCTGAAGTTTTTAAGGAACACCCTGGGAAAAATGAAAATTTTAGCCTGCCTGGCTCCGGGCCGGTCTTATTTGTTCTTGAAGATTTTATCAATGGCTTTTTTATCCTGAATCCTGGAGGCAATTAGATCCAGTTTTCGTTTTTTAAGCATTTTCAGGCCCACGCCCATATCGCTTAAGAGATCCATTTTTTTAAATTTATACCGCATCATGATCTCAAGCTTGTGGGTCCTGCCGTATTTTCGTACGGTGTTCAATACTTCCTGATGAAAATTCAAAATATCCGGTTCTGCAATCTCAACCCCTGTTTCAAGGGCCTTATGCCGGAGACCGTCCATAAGCATCGGGATATCGATGGCCATGGGACAGCCGCTGCTGCACGTATTGCATCCCACACACACCCAGATGGTGGAGCTTTTCAGGGCCTCGTCCGCCATTCCGAGCTGGATGAGGCGGATGATTTTATTGGGAGCATAATCCATGGCCTCGACAAAGGGGCACCCGTTTGCGCAGGTCTTGCAATGCAGGCAGAGATTAAAATCGACCCCTGATGTTTCCTGAATTTCTCCGGCAAAGTCAGGGTGACCCTCTTGAAGGATGATCATATGACCTTGCCGTCTTTCCAGAAAGGAGACATAGCCCTGAGCTTTTCAATGACGGGAACTACTGCAGCAATCACATGGTCCATTTCCTCCTTGGTGTTATAGTGGGATAAGGAAAACCGGATGGACCCGTGGGCAGACTTGAACGGCACTTGCATGGCCATGAGCACATGGGAGGGATCAAGGGACCCTGATGTGCAGGCAGAACCGGAAGAAGCGCATATGCCTTCACGGTCCAGCATGAGCAGGATGGATTCTCCTTCCACGGCATCAAATCCTATGGACAGAGTGTTGGGCAGCCTCTTTTCAAGGTCGCCGTTGACGGAACAACTGGAGATCTTTTCAAGAAGTGCATTCTGAAGATAATCCCGCAAGCCCCTTACCCTGGTATCCATGAGGGGCAGATGTTCTTTGGCAAGCTCAGCCGCCTTTCCAAGCCCGATAATGGAAACCGAATTTTCCGTGCCGCCCCGGCGTCCTTTTTCCTGGTGGCCACCGATGAGAAAGGGTGAAAATTTAAGTCCCTTTTTTATATACAGGACCCCGACCCCTTTAGGTGCATGGATTTTATGCCCGGAAAGACTCAGCATGTCCACCCCAGCCGTCCTGACGTCAATGGGGACTTTTCCAGCGGCCTGGACTGCATCGGTATGAAAAAGAATTCCTTTTTCCCGAGTCTTTTGTGCAATTTCCTCAATGGGAAACAAAACCCCGGTTTCATTATTGGCCCACATCAGGGACACGACGGCAGTGTTGTCGGAAAGGCTTTTGTAAAGGACGTCCAGGCTGAGGAGCCCTTTTTTGTCCACCGGGACAAAGGTGACCTCATATCCTTTTGTCCGTTTCAGGAGTTTGAAAAGATTATTGATGGCCGGGTGTTCCACATTGGAGGTAATGATATGCTTCCTGCCCGGATATGCGTTAATGGCGGAATAAACTGCCGAGTTATCGCTTTCCGTGCCGCAGCTCGTAAAGACAATCTCATCCGGGTCGGCATTGATGAGATCCGCCACCCTCTGTCTTGCTTCTTTTATCTTTTTTCCCACCTGATCCCCGAATGTATGCATGGAAGAAGGGTTGCCATAGAATTCGCCGAAATAAGGAAGCATTTCCTGAATGACTTCATCGGCCACTTTTGTTGTTGCATTGTTATCTGTGTAAACTATTTTCATTTTATCATCCTGTCCTTCAGTATGACTGATTCGATGAGTTCTTCAATCCTGTCCAGGCATTTGCCGCAGCCTCCGCCGGCCTTAAGATAATTGGTCACATCTTCGGTGGTCGCTAATCCGTTTTTCTTTACTGCATCCGTGATTTCAAGATCTGTCACATCAAAGCATTCACACACAACTTGTCCTGGTTTTTCAAGGATCTGGATTCCCCTGTAATTGGCAATGGCCTTTTTCAAAGCGGACTGCCCCATGACCGAACAATGCATTTTTTCCCTGGGCAATCCGCCCAGATAATCGGAAATATCTTCATTGGTGAGCTTTGCCGCTTCCGTCAGGGTCATGCCTTTGATGATCTCTGTCAGGGCTGAGGATGAGGCCACGGCACTGGCGCATCCAAATGTCATAAAGGATGCATCAACAATTCTTTCATTCTCGTTTACCTTTAAATAAAGCCTCAATGCATCCCCGCAGTTGAGGGAACCTGTCTCGCCGATGGCATTGGCGCCTTCCAGCTCCCCCACATTCCGGGGTCTTAAAAAATGATCCTTTACCTTATCTGTATAATCCCACATAGACCTTCTCCTTCATCCAAACCTTTTTTAAGGGTTTTCAGTGTTATTCAATAATCTCAGCCTAAAATACTACAGCGTGGTAGAAAGTCAATAAATGGAAATGATTTTTGTAAGGGTCTTTTTTATCCCTCTTCATGCTATCAATCCAACTGTATGGAGGAACCAGATCCAGTCTAAAGTTTTTCCAGATATATAGGCAATCCATTATCTTTCCGGATTTGATTCCACTCATCCCTGGTCTGAACCAGTTGTTCTCCTGAAAATCTCTCTAAAATTTCAAAATAGTCGAGTTGATATTTATCTTTGAGAACCTCAACCATAGGTTTGCATTTAACGACATATACAGACTGAACACATTGATGGTCAAAAGCGCGCCAGGTTTGCGCGTCTTTTAAGAGCGTAAATTGATGCCCCTCCAATGCCTTGATGACTGCTGATGATTCAAATGTTCCTGCACGCTCCACAGCATTTTTATACTCAATCAGATTGGTGTAAGCGGTCGACGCACCCCAGCAGGGATATCGTTTATATTTTTCTGAAAATTTCTCAACAAAGTTTTTTCCTCCTTTATAATCGTATTTATACGGTACCTGCCAGTTCCAGTCGGCTGATCCGATTACGCCTTCCATTATTTGGGGGCCAGCCCCCTCTGCTAATCCTAATTCCAGAATAGGAACAACAATTTGAGCATCTTTTTTCAACCCCATCATTGTTGCATATCGAATAGCTGTCGACATATCCTGGCCAAATAACACCAGAACCAGAATATCCGGTTTAATAATTTTGGCGAAACTGACAGCCTTTTTAAACTCCTCTTCTTTTGCACCCAGGGGAACTAAAATTTTTTTATGAACCGAAACATCTTCAGTCCCGGTAAATTTTCTGATAGAATCTTCAGATGACCATCCCCAGGTATAATCTGAGACAATATAAAAATATTTCTTCCCTTCAAATCTCTTTTTCAGATAAGCGGCCATAGCTTTCGCACCCATCCAAGCATTGTAACAAACACGAAAAGTATGTCGGTGCCCGTTTTCAACTGTTGTGGCATTAGATGCCGTTACTGTTGCCATAAAGACAATTTCCTTTTTCTGACACACCTCTCCTACAGCTACTGCAACACCACTTGAAACGCCTCCGAAAATCATTTTTACGTTTTCTTTATCAATCAGTTCGGTCACATTGTTCACAGAAACTTCGGGGTTTGACTGGGAATCCCTCCACAGCAGGTCAACTCTATGCCCAAGAATACCGCCGCCTGAATTGATCTCATCCAGAGCAATTTCTGAAGCCCTTAATTGATCCAATCCCTGGGATGAATATGGGCCGGTTTTGGGATAATTCAGGCCGATTTTCACTATTTTGTCATCTGCTCTCACGGTAAATGCCTGAAGGGAAATAATTATAAATGATAGTGAGAACATAAATAATAATTTCCAGAATAACAGGCAATGGCATCTGGTCGGCAATTTGTTTTTTTGGCAGCCGATTTCATTTACATTCATAGAATTCTCCTTCATGTTTTTCAAAGCTTTATAGGAAATTTCATGTTCTATTGCTTAGCTTATCAGGTCAAATATTTTCTTAATTTTTGTATATAATTCTTCCGGATGAATTGGTTTGGAGATAAAATCATCCATACCGTTTGCAATACAATTTTCACGATCGCCTTTCATGACATTGGCGGTTAAGGCGATTATCGGAATATCAGGCCATAATACGGTTGAATCCGGACTTCGAATTGCTTTTGTCGCTTCAAGTCCATTCATTACCGGCATCTGTATATCCATTAATACAAGATCATAATTGGTTTTTTGAAGCGCTTCAACAGCTTCTTTCCCATTATTTACAAAATCTGCTGTAAAGCCGTTTTTTTTCAAAAGGCTAAGACACACTTTCTGATTAATTGCATTGTCTTCTACCAGCAAGATGCGAAAGTTTTTTTTCTGGTTTTCCTTTATCATATAACGGGTAATAAATTTCTTATTTTCATTGGGTTTTTCATTGTAGCCAAATATTGACAGCAGACATTCATATAGCTGCTTTTGTTTCACAGGCTTTGTTAAATATGCATCAAATCCAATCTGTTTCATTTTCAAACCATCTCCACGCATTCCACGAGAGGTCAGCATGACCATTAAAATATTCTTAAAAGCCGGGTTGCTTTTCACTTCCTTTCCCAATGTCTCTCCATCCATTTCTGGCATCATATGGTCGGTTATCATTAAATCAAATGGTGCGTTCTCTTTTATCGCGCTGTTCAGTGCCTCCATCGCCATTTTCCCTCCGGAAACAACACAGCATCTACAACCCCATAATTTAAAATATGAGTCCAGTATCTGTCTTTGAATCGGATTATCGTCTACCGCTAGAATTTTTTTACCTCGAATATTTACAGATATAGCCATAGGCGGTTCTTCTGTTTGCTGTTTGCCGAATCTTGCCGTAAACCAAAAAACAGACCCCTGTTCCTCTTTGCTTTCAACACCAATTTCACCTCCCATCATTAAGGAAAGCTGCTTGGATATAGCAAGCCCCAATCCTGTCCCCCCGTATTTTCGCGTAGTTGAAGGATCAGCCTGAGAAAAAGATTTAAAAAGACAGGAAATCTTTTCCTTAGGAATTCCAATTCCGGTATCGGAAATGACAAATTTAAGCAGGACGCTGCCATTTGCTTCTTCTACCAAATTAACCGACAAGGAAACATTGCCTTTTTCTGTGAATTTAATTGCATTTCCAGTGAGGTTTAGAATTATCTGCCTTAATCTTCCGGGATCACCAATAATAGAAGAAGGAACATCCGGATGAACAAAAGAGACAAATTCCAGGTTTTTTGAATGCGCCCTTTCTTCAAGAATATCTGAAATATCTTCCAAAGTAGTGCGCAGATCAAAGTCGAGCCTTTCAAAATCAAGTTTACCCGCTTCTATTTTTGAAAAGTCAAGGATATCGTTGATAACCTGGAGAAGGTGATTTGAACTTGAATATACTGTTTTGGCGTAATCTTTTTGTTCAATGCTGAGTTCGGTGTCAAGCAGCAGACCGATCATCCCCATAATTGCATTCATAGGCGTTCTGATTTCATGGCTCATATTTGCCAGAAACTCACTCTTTGCCCTGCTTGCCATTTGAGCTTTTTCTGCCAAATCTTTACTCTGGATCAATGCATCCTTAAGTTCACTGGTCAGGGAAAGAAGTTCTTTATTGATCTTTTCAGTTTCCCTCTTTGCAATTTCAAGAGCTTCCTTCTGTTTTAAGATCTGCTCGTTGGCTGAAATGAGTTTCCTGTTTGCCTTTTCTATCTCCCGGCTTTTTTGTTCCACAAGCTGCCTTTGTCTGTCAATTTCAAGAAAAATACTGACCTTGCTGTTTAAAATATGTGGTTCAATGGGTTTAAAAATATAGTCCACTGCACCGGCTTCATACCCCTTAAAAATATGCTTTTGTTCTTTGCTGATGGCGGTAACAAAAATAATAGGGATATTCCTGGTTTTTGCAGAGCTTCTCAATATCGCCGCTGTCTCAAACCCGTCCATTTCGGGCATTTGAACATCAAGAAGTATTAAGGCATACCGGTTTTCAATCACCATAGCCAGCGCCTGGTTTCCGGACAAGGCCTTATGGATTAAAAGATCCGGTCTTTCCAGTTGCGCTTCAAGTGCAATCAGGTTCTCTTTTTTATCATCAACAATCAAGATGGCCTGTTTTTCATTATCGAATGACATTGTGTATTAATTGGGCCTTTTTATTATTTTTTTATATAAATACTTTCAGTTGAGGATAATTCTTCAAAGTAATCTACAGCATCTTCTATGAACATAATACTTTCCTGGGATCCCATGCAAAGTATTCCCCCGTGATTTAAACTCTCATTGAATAATTTTAACACATGCGACTGCAGTGATCGTGTAAAATAAATAAAGACATTCCGGCAGCAAATGATATCCATAACCCCAAAGGAGCTGTCTGTTGCAAGATTGTGATCCGCAAATGTGATATTATCCCGTAAGGTCTTATCCAAGATCGTGTGATCATATTTTGCCGTATAATATTCGGAAAATGATTTTTTACCGCCGCCTTCTCTGTAGTTATTCGTGTAATCTTTCATCATACCGACTGGAAAAATTCCCTGTTTTGCTTTTTCCAGGACTGGAATGCTGATATCGGTGGCATAAATCTGAGATTTTTTATATAGCCCTTCTTCTTTAAGAGTTATGGCTATGGAGTATGCCTCTTCTCCGGTTGAACACCCTGCAATCCAGATTTTTATAAATGGATATTCTTTAAACCTGGGAAAAATATTCTTTCGAAGTTTCCGGTAAAAAGAAGGATTCCTGAACATTTGAGTCACATTAACGGTCAGGTTTGAGAGTAGTAGAAGAAAAAACGCTTTATCATATATTATTCTATGCTGCATCTGCGAAATATTTTTTATTTTTTGTTCTTTAAGAATAGCCATCACCCTCCTTTTTAAAGAATCCCAGGCATATTCTCTGAAATCATACCCGTATTTCTGATAAATGGCTTCAACAAGACATTTAATTTCAATATTTTCATTTTCCGAATCCGGCATTCCAGTGATCGGTCCTTTTAATCATGAATACTATTTGTAAAGCCATACCCTTAAAAGCGACATCAGTTTCTCAATATCAATAGGTTTTGAAATATAGTCGTTGGCCCCGGCTTCTATGCATTTATCTCTGTCGCCTCTCATTGATTTTGCCGTCAATGCAATAATGGGCAATTGTTTATATTGTTCGTTTTTTCTTATCCTTTTCATGGCCTCATAACCATCCATTTCAGGCATCATGATATCCATCAGGATCAGATCAATGTCATTGAATTCTTCAAGCCTCTGTAATGCCTCCTTGCCATTCTTTCCGATAATCACATTGACTTCCTGTTCTTCCAGGATATTCATCAATGCAAAAATATTGCGCATATCGTCATCAACAATCAATACTTTTTTATCCTTGAATACGTTCTCTTTTTCATAAAGAGTTTTTAATAAATTCTTTTGTTTTTCAGGCATATCCTTCTCTATTCTATGCAGGAACAAGGATGTTTCGTCCAGTAATTTTGCCATGGCTTGATTGTCGGATCTTGTAATGATTGTGTCTGAATATCGGCTCAAGGCCTCTCTCTTTTTATCAGAGATGTCGATGGAAGAATAAATAATGATGGGCATCGTGAGGGTTGTCGCTTTTTCCTTGATTTTGCTGATAAACGGCTGGTCAGGTTTTTCATCTGATTCCATCATCAGGATAACGCAGTCGAACGTATCGGTTTCAAGCAAGCTAAGGCTTTTATCTAAAGTATCAGCCGGAGTTATTTTCATATCTTCGCTATCTAATACCTCCGAGATGGCATCAATAAGGGTTTTATCATGACCGATCAATAAAACCTGTTTGATTTCTTTGGAAATTTTCATTTCGATTTTTTGAAAGGCGTCTTCAAGCGATTTCATGCTGACCGGTTTCTTCAGATAACCAATGGCCCCAAATTTCTCAAGAGACTGTTCCTTTTCATGTGCTGAAATAAAATGTACTGGTATATGTCTTGTTTTATTACTCTTTGTCAGTCGTCTCATTACTTCCCATCCGTCAATATTCGGAAGACCCACATCCAGGATGATTGCGGACGGTTGATAATGCTCAGCATGCTGTAATCCGGTTTCTCCGTCTTCTGCCATAATACATTGAAAATTTCGTTCATGGGCAATATCAAAAAGAATCCGGGCAAATTTCGGATCATCCTCTATGATCAGTATCGACCTATCTTTCTCAGAAAGGTTTCGCCTGTCATCCATCAGATTCCCCAATCCTTTTGGTTGATACTCCGGCAGAACTTCCAAATAGGATTGACTGCCTTTCTCTTTGTTTCTCCTTACTACAGGATCTGATGGCGCTACCGCACCTGAGTGTTTTTTGGGAAGATGTAAGGTAAATATACTTCCGTTGCCCTTTTGGCTTTTTAAACTAATTTCTCCTTCAAGAAGCCGGGCAAGTTGTGTTGAGATAGATAGTCCGAGCCCAGTGCCGCCGTATTTCCGATCCGTTGTTCCATCTTCCTGCCTGAATGCTTCAAAAATAGTTTTCTGTTTCTCCTGAGCTATCCCGATACCTGTATCTTTGACGTTGATTGAAATGGTATCGGAAGAAGGAATGATCATGCTGTTGAATTTAATATTTTCCGGTGTCTGCTCGATTGAAATGGTAACAGACCCCTCAGAGGTAAATTTTATTGCATTAGATATCAGATTCTTTAATATCTGGTCTACCTTTTGCCGGTCTGAATAGAAATATTCCGGCAAATGGTCACCCACGATTGTTTCAATCGTCAATCCCTTTGCTTCAGCCTGATGAGAAAAATTTCTTTGCAAATATCCGGCAAAATCCTTGGGATCAATTTTTTCAAGAGTCACCTCCATTTTTCCGGCTTCAATTTTTGACAGGTCAAGGATGTCATTGATTAGTGAAAGCAGATCATTGCCGGCCTGATTAATGGTTTGGCAGTACTCCTCTTCTTTTGCCGACAAGGTCTGATTTTTATTTTTTGAGAGCAAATTGGATAATAAAAGAATACTGTTCAAGGGTGTCCTCAATTCATGGGACATGTTTGCCAGAAATTCCGATTTATACTGATTGGCTGTTTCAAGGTCATTGGCCTTGTCTTCAATTAGTTTCTGAGCCTTTTGCAGTTCACGGTTTTGTTTCTCAATATTTTCTTTTTGTTCTTCCAGAACCCTGCTTTTTTCTTCCAGTTCTTCATTGATTGTTTTCAGTTCTTCCTGTTGATTCCTAAGCCGTGATTCAGATTCTTTTAGAAGAGCTGTCTGCTCTTCCAATTCCTCATTGGAGGATTTCAATTCTTCCTGACGATTTCTCAACTCTTCTGCCTGCCGGCTGGTTTTGTCTAAAAGCTCTTTCATTTTCAAACGCGATAAAGATGTATTAAAATTTACAGCCAAATTTTCTCCAATGGTTTTTAAAAATTCAATGTGGCCGGTTGGAAAAGTTTCAAATGAGCCTAATTCTATAACCCCCTTGACTTTATTGTCATATAAAAACGGCATTGCCAGAATATGCGTCGGCTTTGATTCTCCAAGGCCGGACTGAATGACGATATAATCATCAGGAACATTGGAAAGTTGTATATACTCCTTTTCCAGAGCAGCCTGTCCGACAACACCTTCTCCAAGTTTAAATCGGCTGGATAGATTTTTCCGTTTTTGGTATGAATAGCTGCCGCTAAGGCAGAGCAATTGTTGCTCATCTGCCAGATATAACACACCAATCTGGGAATCCAGATATTTTGCAAGGAAAGAGATGGTAATCCCGGCCAGCGTTGACGGATCCTGTTCCCCTCTCATGGCATTGTTCAATTCAGCCAGTCCAGTTTTAAGCCAGTCCTGTTTTTTCTGGTTTTCAGTAACTTCTTTGAGCCGTGCCGTCATCCGGTTTATTGCATTTCCTAGAAGATCATTTTCTCCCCGCAATGAGAAATATTTATTGAAATTATTTTCAGAAACCCCTTCACAGACAAGAATGACCTCTTTTAAATACTCGACCAGGCGGTTAAAAGAATCTGCTGCCTCGGCAAACTCATCTTTTCCAATAATATCCAGCTTATTTTTAATATTGCCCTGGCTCATCTGTTCAAATACGGTAAGAAATTTATTAAACTTGGTCCGGATTTCCTTTACGAAAAACACGCTTAAAAGAATGGTAAAAAATGTTCCGACAGCGCTGATGGCAATAGCAAGAAAAAGCGTTTTTCTGACCTCCGAAAGAATATTATTTTCTGGAATGAAAGATGTTAAAAAGAAAGAATTATCACCTGGATCAGATTGAGGCTGAAATATAGTCTCCGGACTTAAAATTGGTAGAAAATTAGCCATATTTTTTTCTCCGGCAACGGTATACACCATGGTCTTTGTATTTTTTGACCGACTCAGCAATGAAGAGACCGCTTTGGCATGAACATCCAACACTTCCATCATTTCGTTTCTGGAAATAACAAAGACTTCAGATGCCGATTGATCCAATATCATTACTTTTACATCTGAAAATCCATTGGATTGGTTTTTTTTCAGAAAATCGCTCAAAGCATTTTCAATCGTTTTCCTGTCAATAAATGCTAAAAAATATCCATTTGGCAATCCCCCCAAGTCTTTAGTTCTAAAACTAAAAACATAAGTTCGGGGTTTCTTTGCATTTTCCAAACCAGGTTCCTGCATTAGAAATGCGTGTTGATCAGAATGATCCTTCAGCTCAAGAACTTTATCTATTTTTGTTTTTTTTGATTTAGCTTTTTCAATTAGGTCTTCCGTTCGAGTACTGCTGATCAGGACATTACCTTCAAGATCCGTCAGGATCAGACGGCAAAATCCGTTATGGTCTGCCAGAATAGTATTAAAATACGTCTCAAACTCTTCTAATGTCTTAAATTCTATTGCGATCCCGAAGGTGCCGTCCCGTATCAGCTGCAAAAATACTGATTTCTGATTGTTAAGAAAGTCATTGATTTCCGAAGCCCCGCTCTGAATAATCAGTTGCATGGCTTTGACACTGCTGTCTATGGTAGTTTTTCTAGAATAGTAATAGGTGGTCCCTGTGATTGCCAGCATGGGGACCAATGACAACAGCATACCAAATAAAATTTTTTTCCTGAGTGTTTTAAATGGTGCAACCATTTTTGCTACCCCCTGTGAAAACTTGCAAGGGCAATAAATTCATCCGCTGATGGAAATAAAAAAAAGATTATATAAACGATCTATTTAGATACATCCATATTCACATATTCCAATATATAAAACAAGTCATGATTTTCTGAAAATTCATCTAAATATTATTTGGCCCGGGAAAAAACATTATAATCAATGTGCCCGTTAACACCAATCCCGGGAAGCTGAATTTCTTTTTTCATGGCAAAAACACTAACTGGCTGGAAAGTAAACAACATCATCGCCTGTTCATGAATGTATTCGTCTAACAAAGACAATGCCTTGACATGATTTGGAAATGATGAGGTAAACAGGGACATCTGAAATTTCTTATTAAACTCCGGATCAACGGCAAGGGACCAAGGGCTTGATGATTCCAGAAAAAGCCCGGCATGAAATGCTAAATCCACGATCGGATTATCCACTAAATTGATGGCCATGTCCCCATCATAAGGCGCACCTGTCATTTTCCCGACCACGACTTTTTTCGCCCAATCCGGACGGGATACGATTTCCAGATCAAGCTCAATCCCAATTTTTGATAAATCCTCTTTGATCGATAATGAAAGCTTTTCAGCCTGATCTATCGTAATCACCTTAAGCTTAAACCCATTTGCATACCCTGCGGCTGCCAGAAGCGCTCGCGCCTTGGCAGGATCATATGGATACGGATTTATTCTGTCGCTTTTACCGATTTCCCCATTTTTCCCCAGGGACGCCAAGGCAGTCCCAAGCCCTCCATTTTGGACTCGAATCATTTTTGTTTTATCTACTGCAAAATTCATGGCTTTTCTGACATTCACATCAGCCAGGGGACCCTTGAAGCGCATCATAATCCAATACCCCTGGAGAACGGATCGACGCATTGTTTTAAATCGACCATCCGATTCAATGGCAGTTATATCATCCGGATGTATATTCGTGACTACATCCACTTCATTGTTTTTCAACGCTTCAACCCATTTGTTTTCCGGGATAATTTTAAAAAAAAGATTTTCATAATTTGGAATCTCTTTCTCCCAGTACTCAGAGTTCTTTTTTAAAATGATCTGACGTCCTTTTTCCCATTTTAAAAATTTATAAGGCCCTGTACCCATAGGGTTTTTATAAAATTCAGCCAACCCTACCCGTTTAATATATTGAACCGGAACAATAGCCCCGAACATGGAAAGTCTGAATAAAAACATACCATCAGGATGTTTTAAATGAATCCTGACCTTATGAGAAGTTAATACCTCCACGCTCTGTATGGTATTTAAAATCCAAGCATTGCCGGCCTTATTTGCAGGATCGGCTACCCATTCATAAGTAAATTTCACACATTCTGCATTAAATGGCTCTCCATTGTGGAATACGACATTATTGCGAAGCTCAAATTCATATGTATTATTATCGATAAGCGTCCAGGATGTGGCCAGGGCAGGGGTTCTTTTACCATTGAGATCAATATGGATCAAACTGTCGAATATCTGGGTTATCACTGAATAGGAATCCGGATCAAATGATTTATCCAATGATGTAATGCCGGCAACATCAGCTCCGAAACTAACCACTCTCAAATCATTGGCAAATCCGTTTCCTATGAAAAATATACCCGTGAATAAAATCATTAGGGTTTTTTTCATCCTATATCTCCTGTAAAGTGTATTTTCAAAAATTTTGTACAAAACTGCTTTGAACTAATTATCACGTGAAAATTGAATTCGTCGGAAGAGGCATCGCTGTTTTAACAACTTATTCTTCAATGGGATCAGCATAGCAACCCACTTTATTGTAGTCAATAAAAGAATTTGACGAAATTGGCATATATTCTGATACCATTTATTGGAATTGATTTTCATTTTCCTTGCTTGACAATCCATAACAGTTGTTTCATTGTATAGATAACAATTGAACAAGGAGTTAAGCATGGTATTGTCGGGTTCAGCCAAATGGTTGCTTCTGGTCCATCAGATCCCTCCTAAACCCAACACCTTCAGGGTAAAAATCTGGCGGCGGCTTCAGAAAATAGGGGCCGTGGCCATAAAACAGTCGGTATATGCAATGCCCTGTTCAGACCATTCCCTGGAAGATTTGAGCTGGACTCTTAAGGAAATTGTTGCCGGTGGCGGGGACGGGTCTATCTTTGAGGCGCATTTTGTGGAGGGATTAAGTGATGAGCAGATCATTTCCCTGTTTCAAAATGCGCGCAAGGCAGATTATGAAAAAATTATCCAGGAGGCGAACCGCCTGCTGGCCAACTGGTCTTCTGTAGAAGGTGATCAGGGTCTTCCTGTAAAACGGTCTGCTCATCTGTCCAGGTTAAAGGCCCGCCTTGATGAAACCATCACTATTGATTTTTTCAATGCATCGGAACGGGGAACGGCGGACATCCTTTTTAAAGAGCTTGAAAAAGTCATCAACAACTCCAAGCCTGTAAAAATTGAAGGCAAAGGTGAAACAAAAAACCTTAAAGGCAGAACCTGGGTTACCCGGAAAAATCTTTTTGTTGATCGTATCTCCTGCGGGTGGCTGATCAAGCGGTTTATCGATGAAAGTGCCGAATTTAAATTTGTGTCTCAATCCCGGTATAATTCAAAAAATGAAGAATTGAGGTTTGATATGTTTGACAGCGAATTCACCCATGAAGGAGATAAATGCACCTTTGAAGTCATGATAGAAAAATTTAGGTTTCAGGATAAGGCACTGAATCTTATGGCTGAGGTCATTCATGACATTGATCTGAAGGATGCCAAATTCAGCCGCATGGAAACCCATGGTGTCAAAGCCCTTTTGATGGGTCTTGTGGCGGCCCGGACAGATGATCATCTGCGGATGAAGGAAGGGTTTGCCTTCTTTGAAAATCTGTATGCCTATTTTCACAGGCATAAGGATTAAAAAAAATGAATAGAGGAGACAAAAATGAAATGGATAACAAGATCCCATGTCCATGTGGACAGAGTAGCCTGCCCCTGGCTGATTAAACGGTTCATTGACTTAGATGCTGAGTTTTTGTTTGTCCCGAGAATTGAGGTCCTGAAAACTGCCCGGGAAACCGGTGCGATTCCCTTTGATACAACCGGTGCCGAATTGAATCACCAGGATAATCTTTGCACCTTTGATGTGATCATAAAAAAATATGAGCTCACTGACAAGGCCCTTATTCGCATGGCCAAGGTGATTAATGCGGCAGATACAGGCAACCTGGGGGCTGACCCGCTTGCACCAGGCTTTGAGGCTATCGCCGTAGGGTATGGGCTGCGTTTTTTTGCCGATGACCATGAAAATATTAAGCGCCAGTTTGAGGTTTATGATTCCCTGTATGCCTGGTGCCGCCTGGATAGGGAATCGGTTCCTGAAAGGTAAAATGATGACCCATCCTGTAATTTTAACAAGTCGTATCACAAGGCTCACGGATTTTCTTGCCCTTCAACGCAGCACCGCGGGCCTCCTGGCCATGGTGGTGTTGGTGGGCATGGGCGAGCGCATGGCCGAACGGTTTCTACCGATTTATATCCTGGCCCTGGGCGGAGGCGTTTTGGCTGTAGGTCTGTTACAGGCCATGGATAATTTTCTTTCAGCCCTTTACGCCTTTCCCGGCGGGTATTTGTCCGACCGTATCGGCACCAAGCGCTCCCTTCTGGTCTTCAATCTCATTGCCATGGCCGGATTTGCCCTGGTGATTCTGATCCCGGCCTGGCAGGCGGTTTTGATTGGCGCCGTGCTCTTTATTTCCTGGTCGGCCATATCGCTTCCCGCCACCATGAGCCTGATGTACAGGGTCTTGCCGCTGAACAAGCGGACCATGGGGGTGAGTGTGCACTCATTGACCCGCCGTATTCCCATGGCTCTTGGTCCTGTGATCGGAGGCCTTTTTATCGGCGTTTGGGGAGAGCGGACCGGCATTCGCCTGGCCTTTATCACGGCCCTGATTATGGCTGTTGCGGCTTTGTTCCTGCAACAGCGGATGATTGAAGATGACAGGTCCGGAAAAGGATCAAAAACCGATACCTGTGGGCTCACACCTGAAAAAAACCCCATAAAATTGTTTCAATTAATGAATCCTTCCATGAAACGGCTGCTGGTAACCGATATCCTGATCCGTTTCTGTGAACAGATTCCCTATGCCTTTGTGATAATCTGGTGCATGAAGACAATTTCCGAGCCTGTATCAGCCCTTCAATTCGGTGTTCTGACCACCATTGAAATGGCTGTGGCCATACTGGTTTACATTCCGGTAGCCTATCTCGCCGACCGCAGTACCAAAAAACCCTTTGTGCTGATGACTTTTGTATTTTTTACCCTTTTTCCCCTGGTCCTTTTATACAGCCGGTCACTTGAATGGCTGATTTTGGCCTTTGTCCTGAGAGGATTAAAAGAGTTTGGCGAGCCCACCCGAAAAGCGCTGATCATGGACCTGGCCCCGGAACACTGCAAGGCCGGCATGTTTGGTTTGTATTATCTGATTCGGGACATGGTTGTATCCCTGGCCGCTCTGGGTGGGGCCTTCCTGTGGCAAATCAGCCCTGAGGCAAATCTCATCACCGCCTTTGGTTTCGGAGTCATGGGAACGATTGGGTTTGCAGTTTTCGGCAGCGACGTGGCAATGTCTTATCCCATAAGGAGGGCTGAATTAAAATGAATTCCTTAACGGTTCCTTTTAAAGATGCATTGAAATTCTGGGCAAAACTCGGGTTTATAAGTTTTGGCGGGCCGGCCGGACAAATAGCCATTATGCACCAGGAAGTGGTGGAACGTCGAAGCTGGATCAACGAAAATCAGTTTCTCCGGGCCCTCAATTTCTGCATGCTGCTGCCCGGTCCGGAAGCCCAGCAATTGGCCACCTATATCGGCTGGCGCATGCACGGTACACTTGGTGGTATTGCTGCCGGAGCCCTTTTTGTCATTCCATCGATATTTGTCATGCTTTTACTCAGCTATCTGGCTGTGGCTCATATCGATATCCCGGCGGTTGCGGCCGCCTTCTACGGCATCCAGCCGGTGGTGGTTGCCGTGGTGGCAGAGGCTGTGCTGCGTATCGGGAAAAAGGCTCTCCGTCATGGATTTTTGTATGGGTTTGCAGCGGCTGCCTTTGCAGCGATATTTTTCTTTAAGATTCCATTTCCGTATATTGTTGCAGGGGCCGCCCTGGGCGGTCTGATCATGCAGCGGATATCTCCGGAGGTGTTCTGTAAAGGTGATTTTGATGAAAAAACACGGGAATGTCTTACAGAAACTGAATCGAAAGCAGATCAACAGGCTCAAAAACCTTCCTGGACCCATTTTTTCCTTATCCTTCTTATCTTTTCAGGTTTATGGATCGCAGTGGTCGGGTCGGTGTGGATCTGGGCCGGTTACAACAGTACCTTATCTCAAATCGCCATGTTTTTCAGTAAAGCCGCATTTGTTACTTTCGGCGGGGCCTATGCCGTTCTAAGCTATATTACGGATGTGGCCGTATCCAATGGGTGGCTGACCGCCAAACAGATGCTCATCGGCCTCGGTCTTGCAGAATCGACACCCGGCCCCCTTATTATGGTAACACAATTTGTCGGCTTTTTAGGTGCATGGCATCTGCCGGACGGTCTCACTCCCTTGACTGCGGGTATTCTTGGAGCCTTGATAACCACCTATGTAACTTTTTTGCCCAGCTTTTTCTTTATTTTTGCCGGAGCTCCTTTTATCGAGTCCATGGCCGGAAACCGGCGCCTCCAGGCCTCCCTTACAGGAGTTACGGCAGCCGTGGTGGGTGTGGTACTCAATCTTGCGGTCTGGTTCGGGTATAAGGTGATCCTGCCCAATGGCGGCAGTATGGATTATTTTGCACTGGCATCCGCTATCATCTCCCTGGGATTGCTGCAGAAGTATCACGCTCCCATCCAGTATATGGTACCAGTGGGTGCAGTCATAGGAGTGGTCTGGAAAAATTTTATTGTATTCATACTTTAGTCTTTTTTTGACTGCAAATCAATCAGGGAAAATACTGAATTTTTTAAAGGAATTTTTCAGGCAAATCAATTCCCACTTTCAGCGCGGCCCCGGCGTTCCTCCAGTAGGGATAATTTTTCTTGCCTTAATTTGCTTAGACCTGATACAGGTACAGCATGTTGTACCTGTATCAGGTCTAAGGTAATATTTTGAATTTTGGAGGATTGTTTATAGTTTGGTCAACAAAAAGCAAGTTCTTATTGTAGATATGAG
>Ga0156388_1170_pt1 | contig 34299 bp, 30 predicted proteins | sample RifOxyA3_FD_108032 | JGI IMG/M metagenome (GOLD analysis project Ga0156388, IMG submission 108032) | Desulfobacterales bacterium RIFOXYA12_FULL_46_15
CGTCTTTGAACACTGTATCCATATGGCCGGCCAGGATAATCCCATCGCTTTTGTCACCTTCCCCATATTCACCGATCAGTAACGGTCCTGCATTCTTAAACTCGTATACCTTGGTTTTCAGCCCCAGTCCTTCGAGCTGATCTTGAATAAATCTGCACACTTTGTGTACGCTTTTTGCGTTATGGGTGTAACTCTCGATTTCCACTAGCTGCTTCCAGGTCTCAAGAATTACACGGTCAGTGATACCACAGTCGGTTATTGCATCTGAGATTTTTTTATTCATTGGATCTTCCTTAAGATGAGGATTGTAATGAACGCACATAGCATAAAATATTGTAAAAATAAAATAAAAATTTAAAACCGCAGGCTAAGCCGGTAACCGGATTTAGGAACACTGTCGGAAAAAAAGATCTTGACAAAAAAAAACAGATTGTACATTGTGGACAATATTATTATTCAGGAGACTGCCATGACCCAAGACTATGACCTGATCATCCACAACGGCACTGTTGTCGACGGCAGCGGAAGACCGTCAGTTCAAGCGGATGTGGCAGTGTCACGGGGGCTCATTGCCCAAATAGGCGATCTGAGCCGTTCTTCTTCCGTCACCCGGATTGATGCAGCAGGGCTTGTGGTTGCTCCTGGATTTATTGATCTTCACTCCCATACCGATCTTTTTTTGCCAGCCCTTCCAACGGCGGACAGCCTGGTTTGCCAAGGCATTACCACGGTTGTAACCGGCCAGTGCGGTCTGAGTCCGGCCCCCCTGGGAACCGGGAATTGCCGCCGGACCAGAGAACTTTTCGGTGCAAGGTTGAACCGGATCGGCGAGATAATGCCTTGGCCTCTTTGCAGTCACTTGGGAAAGTATTTGGACTTTCTGACACAGATTTGTTTGTCGGTCAATGTCGTACCCCTGGTAGGGCAGGGGGTTATCCGGGGAGCGGTAATGGGGGGCAATCCCGGTTCACCCGATGACAGTCAACGGGCTCTTATGCGTCATCTTGCAGAAGAAGCCATGGATGAGGGAGCCTTTGGAATCTCAACCGGATTGATCTATCCGCCGGGGTCCTGGAGCACAACCCAAGAGCTGGTGGATATTGTTTCGTGTGTGGCTGCCAGGGGCGGGATGTATTTTTCCCATATCCGGAATGAGGGGGAAAAACTTTTGGAATCAATCCGTGAAGCACTGGAGATCGGCCGTCTCAGCGGAGCCAGAGTACATATTTCCCATTTTAAGGCAGCAGGGAAATGCAATTGTGACAAATCCGTCAGAGCTCTTGAATTACTTGATAAGGCTGCTGAAACTCAGCCTCTGGGAATGGACATGTACCCGTATACCGCCGGCAGCACATCCCTGGTCAGCCTGCTGCCGGACTGGGCTCTCCAGGGAAACCGGTCCGATCTTTTTATGCGGCTGAAAGACCCAAAGCAACGCCGGAAGATGACTTCTGATATGGCCACAGGCGGCCTTGCCCAAGGAAACTGGGAAGGCGTTTTGATCATTCAATCCGAATCAAGGCCTGAGTATGCCGGTTATCGTCTGTCCGATTTAGCGGCCCAAAGCGGTCTGACACCGGAAGAATGGTTGTATGATGCTTTACTGGCAACCCATTGTGATCCAATGATGGTCCTGTTCATGATGAGTGAAGACAACCGTCGCAACGAAATTTGCCATCCGTTGATGGCCATTGGCACGGACGGCTTCGGATTGGCAACCGCCGGACTGACGTCCGGGATCATGACCCATCCGCGAAGCTTTGGCACTTTTCCTCGCATACTAGGGCGATACTGCCGGGAAGAGAAGCTGATCAGCCTGGAAACAGCTGTTTACAAAATGACCGGTCTGGCAGCTTCTTACCTGAATCTGAAGGATCGGGGAATCATTCGGGAAGCATCGGTTGCAGACCTTACAATCTTTAATCCGAAAACGGTTATTGATACGGCAACCTATGATTGTCCCAAATCGTATCCCAAAGGGATTGATACCGTTCTTGTGGCAGGCCAGGTTGTGGTCAGTCAGGGTGAACACACCGGAGCCCGGCCCGGCAAGGTGATTCGCCGCAATGGCTGACAGCATGTGTCGAAAATATCATTTTAAACATCCCGGAGACGGGAAACAGTGTTACAGGAGGTAAATTTGGCCTGGTTGATAAGCATTTTAGCTATGACTTGCCTGGGTGCAGGCGCTGCCTTGGCATACGTGGTCGGCGGTGTTGCCGTGATGGGCTTTATCAGTGCCGGAAAAATCGGGTATCTGGCTATTTTACCCCAGCGGATTTTCAGCCATGTAGATGTTTTTGTATTAATGGCCATGGTTTTGTTCATCATGACCGGAGAAGTGATGAACAGGACCGGCGTAACCCGTTATCTCATTGATTTTTCAATGTCCATTGTCGGCCGGTTTAAGGGTGGGCTCGGTCATGTCAATATTTTGTCTTCCATATTCTTTGCCGGGATATCAGGTTCAGCCGTGGCAGATGCGGCAGCACTTTCCAATATTCTTATACCGGCCATGGTCGAAAAAGGGTATACCAGGCGGTATGCCGGCGCGGTCACGGCAGCTTCTTCAATCATCGGCCCCATCATTCCCCCCAGCATCATCATGATCTTTTACGGGTCCTGGATGCAGGTTTCCATTGGCGGTCTGTTTGCCGCCGGCATACTGCCCGGTTTGTTTCTGGGAGTGGCCCTGCTTTTGACCAACGGTGTATACGCCCATATCCATAATCATCCCGGCGGGAAAGATGACACAATACCTGCTTTCTGGCCCAGCCTGCGGCGATCCGCCCTGGCATTGACACTGCCGGTCATCATCATGGGCGGCATTGTTTTCGGAGTGGTAACTCCCACAGAGGCCGCGGGTCTGGCCGTTGCCGTATCCCTGGTGGCTGGATATCTGTATGGCGGGGTCAACCTGTCCATCCTGTATAAATGCATGGAACGGACAGCGATTCTCAGCGGCTCTATATTTATGATAATGACAGCAGCTGCCTGCTCTGCCTATATCAGTTCCCTGGAACAATGGCCGGAGGCTATTGCCAGAGCGGCTATCGCACTGAATCTGAACGGGGTTTCCTTTTTGTTGCTGATCAATGTTATATTTTTCATCGCCGGAATGTTCATGGACGTCCCCATGGCCCTTGCCCTGCTGGTCCCCCTGTTCGGTCCGGCTGCAGTGGCACAGGGGATCGACCCAATCCATCTGGGAATCGTTCTCTGCCTCAATTTGACCATGGGGCTGATCACCCCGCCACTGGGCAATTGTCTGATTGTAGTTTCCGCTATATCCGGGGAGAATTACTGGGACCTGGTTGCAGAGACCTTACCTTTTGTGTTGGTGGAAGTTGTGGTCCTACTGGTTATAATCTTGGTTCCGGAGATGTCTTTGCTGATCCCCAGGATGATGGGTATATACTGATTATTTTAAAGGGCTTGCGTCAGAAGCGCATCTCTTTTTTAAACGTAAACATTTAAAAGGAGGAAGAAATGAAAAAATTTAAACTGATAGCAGGAACCTTGCTGTTTTCTGCTGTGTTTCTGGTAATGTGCCTCACCGCTTCAGCGCGTGAAATCAAGATAGCACTGGATTGTCCGCCGGATTCCACCAAGTGCGGTAGTTACCTGTGGTCTCTGACATTCGGCAATTATCTGGAATCCCAAGGGCTTAAAGTAAAATTATACCAAAAAGACACCTTGGGAGACGAGGCCGAAAGGCTGGACCAGGTCAGCCAGGGTCTGCTGGAAATATCCAATTCGGATGTGGCCAAAGCCGGCAGCCTGGATCCAACGGTTTTCGGTTTCCGGCTTCCTTTCCTGGTTGATGATATGGATCATTTGTACCGAATCGTAGAACATACTGATATAATGGATAAAATAAATGCCGGAACTACTCCAAAGCACGTCAGGGTGATGGCGATTACCCCCTTGGGGTCTTTCCACGGTTTTGTAACCACGAAAAAAATTATTAAAACACCGGCCGATTTTGCTAATGTCAGGATGCGTGCCCTCGACCGGGCTCAGGTCAAATGGTTGGAATTGTGGGGGGCCAATGCTGTGATTATTCCCTGGGCCGAGATCTATACCTCGCTTCAGACCGGAGTATGTGACGGTTACATGAACAGTGCGAACGTACCGATCTTGTTCAAGCATACTGATGTGATCAAGTATTATTCCGTGGCCAATCTGGCACCGGCTTTAAGGGCTGTCATCGCTTCCGAAGATTGGTACCAGGGGCTGTCTAAAAAAGACCGTGCCATTGTTGATGCCGGCGTTGTAAAAGCCAATAATGAGGTTCACGAATGGGCCAATAAATCCAACCAGGAGGCCCTGGATCAACTTCGCGCTGCAGGAGCGGAAGTTTATATAAATACGCCGGAAGACCGGGAGGCCTTTGCCAAACTGATTCGCCCCAATTACGAAAATATTGTGGAGCCTGAGGTGGCCAAATTTTTTATTAAACTTGCAGCTGAGCAAAAAGAGGCAAAAAACTAATGATTTACCTTGCCAATCGTGTTAGTTACTGGCTGGACCGCATCTGCAGGATTATGGCCGTGAGTTTTCTGACCGCAATGCTGCTTCTTGTCTTGTTCCAGGTCGTGGCTCGATATATATTCCAAACCGTTCCGGCGTGGACCGAGGAACTGGCGCGGTGGGCCATGGTCTGGGGTGGCTTGCTGGGAGCTACCATAGCGTTCCGTGTTGATGCGGACCCCCGGCTGTTCCAGCCACCCCGCCACGGCAGCCGGATCTGGATCTGTAGTGCATTCTGGCTGAGAACAGCAATGGTGATTGTTTTTTTAGGGCCGGTGCTATGGCACAGTGATCAATATATTTCCCGCATGATGGGCCGGACAGCGGAAAGCATCGGGGTTCCATTGGGTTATGTGAGCCTGGCTATTCCGGTGATGGTGGTTATTATTTTTGTCCATCTCGCAGCCAGGATCGTAATTTCCAAAGGCGGTTTGCAACCGCCTGCGTCAAGCTCGTTCGGCGGATCGGAACCGGAATAACGAGGGGAATCCCCATTGTACATTGCAAGCAAAAAAAAGAGAACCATTTATGAAAGCCATCTTTAAAGCTGAAAAAAGAAATACACTGGCCGAGCAAATAGTCGTAAAGCTACGGAACGCCATCATATCGGGAAAGATAAAACCCGGTGAACGGCTCATTGAAAAGGAAATAGCAGAAGCTATGCAGATCGGCAGAAATGCAGTAAGGGAAGCTTTCCGGTGTCTTGAAAGAGAAGGGTATCTAACCATAATCCCTTTTAAAGGTGCCAGTGTCACGATGCATGATAATGAGCAAATCCGTCAAATGTTCGAGGTCATGAGCGAACTGGAGGGTATTTGCGCCAGGCTCGCTGTCCAGCGGATGACCCGGGACGACCTTGACCGGATTGAATCTTTACACGCAGAACTTGAAATGCACTATAAAAACAATGAATCCCAGGCATATCTGGAAGTAAACTGGTCCTTGCATGATTTCATCCAGAGCCTGGCGAAAAATGAGGTACTCAATAAGCTCATTGCTGAATTGAGACAAAGAATCAGTTTATACCGGGAAAAACAGTTGTACCAACCCAATCGTTTCCAGGCCTCCCTGCTTGAGCACCGGCAGGTCCTGGATGCTTTCCGGAAAAAGGATGCAACTGCTGCAGAGCTTTTGATGCGGCAGCACCTGCTGCGGCAGGGAGCATCTTTGACGAATGGAGAAACAAAGGAACCATAATTAAGGGGAAAATTAGATTAAGATGGCATCCATAGCCCAATTTTTAAAACAGTCCTTTATAAGACATAATCAGAAAACCGCCATATCCTTTTTAAGAAACAATAAATTGGAAACCCGGTTGTCCTTCCAGGATCTGGACCGTGATTCGGACCGGATGGCAAACCTTTTTTTAGAAAAGGGTATTGGCAGATCAGACCATGTTGTTTTTCTGCTGAACAAGTCCCTGGTTTTTGTTGTTGCCTATATTGCCCTGCAGAAAATCGGGGCGGTTTGCATTCCGTTGAATCCGGGTTTTAAGGAATCCGAACTTACCTACCTTTTGAATGACGCATCCCCGTCGCTGGTGCTGGCAGAAAAGAGCCTGGCCGGGATGGTCAGAAAGATTGACCCGCGGCTTGCCATGCTGGAGATCGATACAAAGATCCCTTTTCATGAGGCCGCTTTTTTCAATAGCTTCCCCGACCACCTTGAAAAACCGGGGCCTGGCCCTGATGATCCCGGGCTTGTCATCTATACTTCAGGAACTACAGGCAATCCCAAAGGAGCGGTTCTGACACAAAAGAACCTGGTGAATGATGCAACAAATATCATCGGGATATGGGAAATCTCGCACAAGGATACCCTCTGTCACACCTTGCCCCTTTTCCATATTCACGGGATATGTTTCGCCCTGCACACGGCCTTGATTTCCGGGTCCCACGTGGTGCTCCTAGACCGGTTTAATTCCGAAACAGTGATCGATCTTTTAAAAGAAAAACAGGGGAATCTGGCATGCTCTGTATTCATGGGAGTGCCGACCATGTATTTAAGCCTCATCAATACGATCGGGAACCAAACTTTTTGTTTTAACCATTTGAGACTGCTGACGTCGGGGTCGGCGCCATTGCCGGCCCCTGATTTTGAAAGAATCAGACAGGTCTTTGGCAAAGAACCCGTAGAAAGAGAAGGCATGTCCGAAACGGGCATGAATTTTTCCAACCCTTTGAATGGTAAAAAAAAACCCGGGTCTATCGGGGTCCCCCTTCCCGGTGTTGACGTAAGAATCGTTGATCCGGATACAACCCTGGACCTGGCCCCCGGAAAAGTTGGGGAATTCTGGCTCAAATCGGATTCCATTACGCCCGGTTACTGGAAAAAGCCTGAAGAAACTGCCCGGGCCTTTGAACAGGGATGGTTTAAGACCGGTGATCTAGGCAAAAAGGATCCGGATGGTTATTATTACCTGACGGACAGGATTAAAAATCTGATCATTACTGGAGGAGAGAATATATCCCCCAGCGAGATCGAGGCTGTAATCAACCGGCTTGATGATGTTGTTGAATCGTCCGTTGTCGGCGTGTCCGATACAAAATGGGGGGAAAAAATTGTGGCGGCTGTGGTAAAAAAACCTGGCATCAACGATATATCGGATGCGATAAAAGCAACCTGCAAAAAATACCTCCATGATTGGAAATGTCCAAAACAAATCATTTTCCTTGAAAAATTGCCGAGAAATACAATGGGAAAAATCCTTAAGGATGAGATTAAAAAATTATTCTGATCCTTGAATTGGGAGAAAAAAATGAAAATTAAAAAAATTGTTTTAAGGAAAATGAAAATTGATTTTAAAATTCCATTTGAAGTCAGTTTCGGTGTGATGAGAAATAAACACTTTATTGCTGTTGAAGTCCATTCAAAAGATCATATCGGATACGGGGACTGTTCGGCATTTGAGCATCCCTATTATAATGAGGAAACCATTGTTACATCATGGCATATCATTCAGGATTTCCTTGTCCCTTTGATCTTCAGCAAAGATGTCATAGATCACCCCGGGGAAATAGCCGTGCTTTTCTCACATATCAGACGCAATAAGATGGCAAAATCAGCGCTTGACTGTGCTATCTGGGATTTATATGCAAAAGAAAACAATATATCGGTTTCAAAAGCATTAGGCGGGACACGGGAGAAAGTTGAAACCGGTGTCAGCATTGGTATCCAAAAAAATCCGGATGATCTTATGCGCATTGTCGAAAATCATCTGAATGAAGGTTATCACCGTGTAAAAATAAAAATAAAACCCGGCAAAGATTTGGTCTACCTGGAAGGGGTGCGCAAGCACTTCGGCGATATTATGCTCATGGCCGATGCAAACTCCGCTTATACTTTGGATGATATGGAACTGTTCAAGGCGCTTGATACTTTGAATCTTCTGATGATAGAACAACCGCTGTCCCATGATGATATTGTGGATCATGCCAAATTGCAGGCGGTTTTGAAAACACGCATATGTCTGGATGAGAGTATCCATTCAGTGGAAGATGCAAGAAAGGCAATTGAACTGGGAAGCACGAAAACAATCAATATAAAGGTAGCCAGGGTTGGCGGGTTGACCGAAGCCAAAAAAATCCATGATTATTGTCAGTCTCAACATATTCCTGTCTGGTGTGGCGGCATGCTGGATACCGGGATTGCACGCGCCCATAATGTCGCCATAGCGTCCCTTCCCAACTACCGATTCCCCGGCGACATTCCGGCTTCAACCCGCTATTGGAAGCAGGACGTCATTTTTCCGGAAATGACCATTGACAAAAACGCCATGATTGATGTCCCTGATAAAGCGGGGATTGGGTTTGACCCCATTCCAGAATTAATGGAAAAGCTTAGCTATGAAAAAAAAGAGTTTATAAAATAGACTGTTTCCACCCTTTTTTTATGGCAGCAGCTAAAAAGCAGGAAGAATACCTGAAATCTCAAATGGGCACGGTTTCGGGCACAGTTGCCAAAATTACAACAAAAAAGGGTTCAGCCAAAACCGGCTGAACCCTTGATTTTACATGGTACCGAAGGCGAGACTTGAACTCGCAAGGGCATAAAGCCCGGAGGATTTTGAGTCCTCTGCGTCTACCAATTCCACCACTCCGGCATGCCCCTCCTTTTATGGGAAAACTTGAGATTTGTCAATGAAATTATAACATGTATATCAGTGGACCAAGGCTTTTTGGAGTTCTTCTTGTGAGATTTCTCCTTCCCGGATCATGCGGATCGGAAATACCGTGACATCCACAATAGTTGACCCGGCGCCGCCTTTTAAAATACCGGCATCAAGGACAAGGTCTGATGTTTCAATGATGGAGGGGTCAAGAAGGTCGATACGATGACAACCCGGCCGGCCCGAGAGGTTGGCGCTGGTGCCGGTGACGGGAAAGCCTAAATGATTTACAAGAGCCTTTGCTACCGGGTGGGAGGGGATTCGAATCCCAAGTTTGCCTGAACCTGCGGTCAGAAGGTTTGGAATTTCATTTTTAGCATCAAATACAAGGGTCAGGCTGCCGGGCCAGAAGATTTTCATGAGTATTTTTGCAGGTTCCGGGATGGATTTGACAAGCTTCTCAAGATGGCTCTGGTCCGGGATCAGAACCAGGATGGGGTTGTTCAGGGGGCGCTGTTTGATCCAAAAGACGTTTTTAACTGCTTTTTCATCCAGTGCCCGGGCACCGATTCCGTACAGACAGCGGGTCGGAAAGATAACAGCCCCATTGTTCCGGATGATGTTCCCGGCCCTGGCAATATAGTATGAATCCGGCCTGACAGGATCAAGCCGGATGATTTTATCCGGGTCATACAAAGGACCGGGCCTTTGTATCAATTTTATCTGCCATATCCTTTTTAAAGGCAAGGAGCTTTTCCGCGATAACGGGGTCTGATGTTCCTATAATCTGAGCGGCAAAAATGCCGGCATTATAAGCCCCTGATTTTCCGATGGCCATGGTGGCAACCGGAATGCCGGGCGGCATCTGAACCGTGGCCAGAAGGGCATCAAGTCCCTTAAGAGCTGATGAATCAATGGGGACGCCGATAACCGGAAGGGCGGTGTGGGCCGCAATGACCCCTGCCAGATGGGCGGCGTGACCAGCACCGCAGATCAACACCTTGATTCCATTTTCTTTTGCTTCGCTTGCAAGTTTTGCTGCCCTTTCCGGGGTTCTGTGGGCAGAAGCCACCGTCACATAATAGGGGATATCAAATTTTTTCAAAATGGTTAAAGCCTGCTCCATGATGGAAAAATCCGAATCGCTGCCCATGATGACCCCTACCCGGGGCAGGATGGAGAGCCGTTTCAGGGCCTTTGCACCAATATCGTTTCTATGGAAATGACCTTTGAATGAGATTTTTGAACAGGCTTCATAAGCCCTGTCAATTGCATCCTTGACCGTGTCGCCCAGTGACGTGACACCCAGGACTCTGCCGCCCGAGGTGACAATTCTGCCGTCCTTTAAGGCTGTTCCGGCATGAAAGACAACGGTATCTTTGACCTTGCCGGCTTCTTCAAGACCCAGAATTTCTTTGCCTTTTTCATAAGAACCAGGATATCCGCCGGAAGAGATGACCACACAGATGGCGGCCCTTGGGTCGATTTTCGTGGAATGATGGTGCAGGGTCCCGTCACAGCAGGCTTCCATCAGGGGGACAAGATCATTTTCAAGCCTCATGAGAATGGGCTGGGTTTCCGGATCTCCGAGCCGGGTATTGAATTCAAGAACTTTGATTTCATCTTTGTCAACCATGAGCCCGGCATAGAGAACCCCTTTAAACGGGGTGCCTTCCTTTGCCATGCCTGAAATTGCCGGGATCATAACGGTTTTCATGGCTTTTTCCCTGAGCATGTGATCCAGAACCGGGGCAGGGGAATAAGCACCCATACCGCCTGTGTTGGGGCCTTCATCGTTGTCGAAAACCCTTTTGTGGTCCTGGGATTCAGGCATCATCAGAACGGTTTTACCGTCTGTCAGGGCGATAAAGGATGCCTCCTCACCCTTGAGGCATTCTTCCACAATCACAATGTCTCCGGCTTCTCCAAATATTTTTTGGCCCAGCATGTCATCAATGGCAATAAAGGCCTCATCCAGGGTGGAACAGATAATGACCCCTTTTCCTGCAGCAAGACCGTCAGCCTTGACGACACAGGGCGCGCCCACGGATTTGGCATAGATTTTGGCTTTACCTGCATCTGTAAAGGCTTTGCCTTTGGCGCAGGGGATATTGTATTTCTGCATATGCTGTTTTGAAAAAAGCTTGCTGCCTTCAAGCTTTGCTGCGGCCTTGCTTGGCCCAAATATGGCAAGACCCATATTCTCGAACACATCGACAATCCCTTTTACAAGAGGGCCTTCCGGTCCGACCACGGTGAGATCAATTTCTTTTTCCCTGGCAAAGGCGGCAAGGGTGTGAATATCATCAACATCAATGGGAACCGATTCCGCCAGCATTCTTGTGCCTGCATTGCCCGGAGCGCAGTAGATTTTTTCCACCAACGGGCTTTTGGATATTTTCCATACCAGGGTATGTTCACGGCCACCACTGCCGACAACCAGAATCTTCATTTTGATCTCCTTAATTTTGTTTTTTCATGCTCAGCCATGGCAAGATCGATGAGCCTGTCCAGAAGTTCTGTGAAAGAAAGACCTGCCGCCTGGGCAGACTGGGGATAAAGACTGGTCGCCGTCATCCCGGGAATGGTATTGGTTTCCAGAACAAAGAGGTTTTTGCCCGATAAAATCATGTCTGTCCTGGAATACCCTTTCAGATACAGGGCCTGATGGGCTTTGACGGCAAGTTCCTGGGCTTTTTTTGTTATTGCTTCATCAATGCGGGCCGGGCAGATTTCCCGGGTTGCACCTGCCGTATATTTGGCAGTGTAGTCAAAAAATTCATACCCTTCACCCGGGATGATTTCGATCAAAGGCAGGGCTTCAAGCGTATCATTTCCCAGGACTCCGCAGGTCAGCTCAATGCCTTTGATGTATGTTTCGATAAGAATGGTATCATCATGGGTAAAGGCAAGGTCAACGGCGGCTTTAAGATCTTTTCCATTCTTTACGATGGTCATTCCCACACTTGATCCGGCACAGGCCGGTTTGACGACCAGGGGAAGGCCGAGGGCTCCTGTAATTTCCGGAATATCAATGGTGTCGTTCATGGAAAATGAAAAATAGGCAGGTATGGGGATTTGGGCAGTTTCAAAGAGTTTTTTTGAAACCCGTTTATTCATAGCTATGGCGCTGCCGAGCACACCTGCACCCTGGTAGGGGATGTCCAGAAGGTCTAAAAGTCCCTGGACGGTTCCATCCTCCCCAAAAGGGCCGTGAAGGATGATGAGGGCGGCATCAATGCTTTCGGCATCCGTGACAAGTTTTTTTAAATCGGTTTTGGGGTCATACTGGGCAATATCGTACCTGTTCTTGTCCAGGGCGTCAAATACCTGTCTGCCGCTGTTAAGGGAAACTTCTCTTTCAGAAGAAATGCCGCCGGATAAAAGCGCCAGCCTGATTTTTTTCATAATGGACTCCTGTTTTAGCCTTGAAGGATTTTTTGTTTTGCCTTTTCAAACTCTTCTTCCGTGATCAGGTTTTTTTCAAAAAGTGCGATAAGTTTCATTATTTTTTGTTCGGTCATGTCGACGGCAGTTTCATTGAGAAGATGGACAGGAGGCAGGGCAGCCTTGTTGTCCTGCCTCAATTGCCCGTTTTCCTTTGGGGAAATCCTGAAAGAGGCAAGCCCTCCGATGAGTTTGACTTCAATGGTTCGATCCTCAAGCCCCGGCTTTGATAAAAAATTACCGATATCCGAAGAATTGCTTTTGAGACGCTGGTAAAACACAAAGGCGCCGGCAAGGACTATAATTCCAATGCATGCCATGATCCAGGGAAGATAATGATATACCCCCTTGAACAGGACAACGGCAACCCCGGCGCCGACAAGGAATATCAAATGCAGCAGCAGAATGGCATAGGCTGTGAAGATGTTTTTAAACATACCTTCTTTATCGTTGTTTGCAAAATTCATGACAGTTTTTTAATGATGTTTTCCCTGTATTCTTCTGAGAACAGGGAGGAACAACAACGCTCTCCCCGCAGGATATTGAGTTTGGTGATAAGATAGCTTAGTTTTTTTTGGATTTTAAGCCGTTCAGGAGAGTCAAGCCGTGCTGCTTCCAGCAGGTCTTCGGTTTGCCGGATATTTTTCTTAAGTTCAAGTTCAGGCGGAAGAAACCCTGAATTTTTTAATATTTTATGGGCCAGGCGGAATTCTTCCGGCACATGCTGATCCTCGAATTTCAAAGGTTTATGGGTTCCTTCAAGATTATCAAACTCGCCTTCCTGCTGGGCTTTTTTTATTCTTTCTTCAACAATTTTTTCAAATCCCGGTATCATGAAAATAAATTTGCTCCTGGTGAAAATATTTGAACTAAAACATAGTCCTGATTTTTTTTAAAGTCTCAATTTTATTAAACCCCCGGATGATTTGCAAGGGATATTTTCTTGACACCCATCAGGCAATACTGTATCAAATATCATTTTAAATAAAATGAATTGATCAAAGACTTGGCAGTGAACTTCCTATCCCTGGAATGCATTAATTATACAAAAATACTGATTGTGAAATGACGACCAAAAAAAATATAAGCCATTACAGAAATATCGGGATCATGGCCCACATTGATGCGGGCAAGACCACAGTTACGGAAAGAATCCTCTATTACACGGGAAAATCCTATAAAATGGGAGAAGTCCATGACGGTGAAGCAGTCATGGACTGGATGCAGGATGAGCAGGAGAGGGGGATTACCATTTCCTCAGCAGTTACAACCTGTGAATGGAACCAGTCCGTCATTCAGATCATTGATACACCGGGGCATGTGGATTTTACAGTAGAGGTGGAAAGGGCACTGAGGGTCCTGGACGGCGCCATTGGCGTCTTCTGTGCCGTGGGCGGGGTTGAGCCCCAGTCGGAAACCGTATGGCGCCAGGCAGATAAATATGCTGTTCCGAGGTTGGCCTTTATTAACAAGATGGACCGGACAGGGGCGGATTTTTTCGGTGCCGTCAATTCCATGAGAAAGAAACTCAAGGCAAACCCGGTTATTCTCCAGCTCCCCATGGGGTCTGAAGACAGATTTAAAGGCGTCATTGATCTTGTCAACATGAAACAGATCACATGGGATGATGAAACCAAGGGATCGAGTTTTTCAAAGGATGACATCACCCCGGAATTTGAGGAAAAAGCCCTTGAATACAGGGATAAACTTCTTGAAGCCATATCGGAAGTCAATGATGAGATCATGGAAAAATATCTGTCTGAAGAAGATATTCCCCTGGAAGAATTGAACAGGGCCATCCGGACGGCCACGATTTCAAGAAAGATTGTGCCGGTGTTCTGCGGCAGTGCGCTTAGAAATAAAGGGATACAGACTTTGCTGGACGGAGTTGAACTCTATCTGCCAAGTCCCCTGGATATTCCGCCGGTCAAAGGAATTCATCCTGAAACCGGAGATGAAGTGGAATTCCCGTCGAAAAAAAACGGACCCCTGGCTGCCCTGATTTTCAAAGTTTCCATGATTGAAGGCAGGAAGCTGTCTTTTGTAAGAATTTATTCCGGCAGAATAGAGACCGGCTCTGAAGTGTATAACCCCTTGCTGAAGAAAACCGAGAAATTATCCAGGATTCTCCAGATGCATGCCAATAAGCGGGAACGTCTTAAAGACGCTTCTGCAGGGGAGATCATCGGGATTATAGGGCTCAGGGATTCCGGAACCGGAGACACTCTTTGTTCAGTGGAAAACCCGGTCTGTCTTGAAAAAATGGAATATGAGGACCCGGTCATTTCCATTGCCGTAGAGCCGAAAACCCACTCGGATCAGGAAAAACTGGATGAAGTCCTTGGAAAATTCACCATGGAGGACCCGACCCTGAAAGTCAGCCGGGATGAGGAAACCGGCCAGACCCTTTTGTCCGGCATGGGAGAACTTCATCTTGAAATCATTATTTCACGAATGCAGAAAGAATTTAATACCAATGTCAATGTGGGACATCCCCAGGTTGTCTACAGGGAAGTGATCAACAGCAAGGCAAAAGGCGGTGCTGTGTTTGAAAAGGACATTACCGGAAAGACCCATTTTGCAAGGGTGAATCTTGCACTTGAGCCTTTGCGCCGCGGAGCAGGGATAAGCTTTAAATCAAAGGCAGGAAATGATCAGATACCGGAACAGTATCTGGCGGCTGTTGAAAAAGGCATCCGGGAGAGCCTTGAAGGCGGATATCTAAAGGGGTATCCCCTGGTGGATATTGCCATTGTCATTGAAGGCGGTTCCTTTGACGAACGAAGTTCCGAACTGGCGTTTTCCGTATGTGCTTCCATGGCCTGCAAGGATGCCCTTGAACATGCGTCCATAGGTCTTTTAGAACCTATCATGGAGGTTGAGGTATTTGTCCCGGATGCATTTATGGGGGAGGCTATTGCAGACCTCAATGCAAGGGGGGGGAAGATAGAATCCATTGATTCAAAATCAGGTATTCAGATCGTAAAAGCGGTTGTTCCGCTTGCCCGGATGTTCGGGTATTCAACGGCGATCAGGTCTGCAAGCCAGGGAAGGGGAACATTTTCCATGCATTTTTCAAAATTCGACAAAGTATAGGCACAACCATCAGAAGCGCGATTTCCGGGATTTTTTTTCCCTTTCCTCCAGGTCTTCTTTTTTCAGCTTTTTTAGAATTTCTTTTGCGTGATTTAATTTTTCAGTATCGCTTAAATTCTCCAATGCTTTGGCTAAATGCAGCATGGCGTTTTTTATATTACCGGTTTCAAGATAAAAGAGTCCGAGATAATAATGGGAAAAATCCTGCTTGTTTTGGATGGCCATGATATTGGCAAGGTTATAATATGCTGCAGGATATGCAAGCGGAGCTTTTTCGATGACAAAATTGAAAAGAGATTCAGCCTGTTTCAGATTTTTAAGCTCAAGATGGGCAGCACCCTCATGAAAGCGGGCCATCACCCCCATTACAGGGTCTGATTCAACAGCCTTCAGGACATCAAGGGCTTTTTCCTGCTCACCGTTTTCCTGGTAAATTCTTCCCAGCTCAAGAAGGATCATTGGATCAAAAATATTGATGGAAAGGGCTCTTTTAAGATGCGACAGAGCTTCGGTTTTTCTGAATTTCCGGTCATAAATAAGTCCTATGCCATAGTGAAGGGCGGCATTGTCAGGGTCCTTTTCCAGGAGGTTGGTTAATTCGGCATAGGAGGGTTCAAGTGCTCCATAAAGCCCTATGAGCCTGTATTTAACCATTTCAAACCGCAAATCTTCTCTACAGGCGAGCTTTTCTTTCGATGGTTCATAACCGGATAAAATGGTTTCCACATGGGCGATACGGGTGCCTGTTCCCGGATGGGTTTTAACATAGTCAGGGATATTTTCCACACCCCGGTAATCCGATTCCCTGATTTTCATCAGGCCGGACAGAAGCCCTTCAGGTGAATAGCAGCTTTCTTTTAAAAACATGATGCCTTTTTCATCAGCCTCGGTTTCATTTTCCCTTGTAAAGGCGAGCATGGCGGTCTGCCCCAGGGCCAGTGATCCTTTAATTAAAGTGCCTGCAGCATCTCCGCCGGATTTGCTGCCGATAAGGACCCCTGCCAGCACACCTGCAAGGCTTCCTATACTGATATATTTTGAGCGGTCAATGGATTCGGATACATGGCGGCTGGCGGCATGGGCGATTTCATGACCAATGATGCCGGCAAGTTCATCAATGGAATTCAGAGAGGTGATCAGTCCCCGGTAGGCAAAGATATTTGCACCAGGTCCTGCAAACGCGTTAAAAACATCGGCATTCACAACATAAAAGGAATAATCAAAGGGCTGGAACGGCAGACAGGAAAGAATATGGCGGCCGACCGTATTTACCATATGGGTTGCAATGGGATCATGCAACAGCATCTGTTGTCTCTCGATCATCTCAATAAATTTTTTGCCAAGTTCCTTTTCTTCAGGAATGGATATGGCATGGCAGGCGTTTGATGAAAAAGAAACAACCACGAATAACACCAATACTATATGAATAAGTCCGGATGGTTTCATGGGAATTCAACTGAGAATGAATTCAGTATGCTCCATGGCAATTTCAATCCTGAAACTGTAATTGCCTATTTTAAAGGATAATCGTCTGTTTTCCAGGTAGTCGGAATCAATGACAAGGGTGATGGCGCTGTTAAGCGTAAGGGCTTTAGGCTGTCCGAAAACCACATTAAGATTGAATTTGTCTTCAATTTCCTTTACCAGGTGGCCCATGATCTGGTTGGTGATTTCTCCGATGGCATCAGAGACTTCCGGTGAGGTCACAGAGGTGGCAAGTTCTTCTTTTGGCATGCCCATGGCTTTCATATAGGATTTATAGATTGCAAAAGCAGCGTCGGCAGAAAAATTCATGACCACAAGACCGTTATAATCCCCGTTGAATTGAACAAAACTGGTCAGATCCGGCTTCATGGAAATTTTTGGCGTTTTCTGAATGGTTGAAGAAAAGGTAACATCCTGTTTTGTGGTTGCTTCAAGGGTTGCCTGAGCGGTTTTAAGAAAAATTTTTGAAATTTCATCAATGGAAATAATGGGGGTAAGAATGGGGGTAACAATGGAGGAAACAATGGGTTCTGTCATATGCGCTCCTTAAAAAATCAGATGATGGATGGTTAATTATCAATAAAATCCTATGAAATGTCAAAGAGTTTATTACCGCTCACCCCGTTTGTAAGGCTCTCCAAGCATGGCAGGGGCGTTTAATCGTCTGGGGTCTTTGAAACTGATCAATAAAAGGATGATGAGCGTTGCAATATAAGGCAGCATGGAGAGAAAATTCGGGGAGATACCAAGGGGTTGCAACAGATACTGGACAACAAAAATAAACCCGAACAGGAATGCCGCCCATATGGCACGGCCCGGGTTCCAAAGGGCAAAAATGGTCAGGGCAATGGCGATCCATCCGCGCCCTGCCGTCATCCCCTCGATCCAGGATTTTGAATATGAAATGGACAGGTGGGCGCCGGCAAGGGCTGAAAATCCTCCCCCGATCATAACGCTCAGGTATTTTATTCTGAAAATATTAATCCCCTGGGTTTCAGTGGCTTTTGGATTTTCGCCGGTGGATCGTATCTGTATCCCGAGACGTGTTTTTTCAAGGAAAAACCAGGCAGCCACGGCAAGAAAAACTGCCAGGTAGAAAAAAGGACTCTGGGAAAACAGGATTTTTCCAAGGTATGGAATTTCAGATAAAAACGGGATCGCAAGGTCATCCATTTTTATTAAAAGCGGTTTTCCCACATAGGGTTTTCCCATCATGCCGGATATTCCAAGGCCCAGCATGGTCAGGGCAAGACCGGAAACCACCTGGTTGGCCTGGAGGCTGACGGATGTAAAGGCATGGAGGATGGAAATTGCCATTCCAACCCCGACGGCACAAAAAACTCCGAGCCAGGGTTCACCTGTGGTCATGGTAACGATAAAGGCGACCACGGCGCCCATGGCCATGACCCCTTCAACCCCGAGGTTCAATATGCCGGAGCGTTCACAGATGATTTCCCCTGTGGTGGCTAAAAGCAAAGGGGTTCCCGCCACCATGGCGCGTTCAAGTGTTGCAATAATCATATCTTCCATAGATGGGTTCCCTTATTGTTTTTAAGATTGTCATTTTGAAAATCTAAGGGTGATTTTATTTTTTAAAAAATATTCGCCCATGATCAGGCAGATCAGTAGAATTCCGTTCACAATGTTGACGGTGGCGGCCGGAAGGCCCAGGGATATCTGTATGGCATCACCGCCTACAAGGATCCCGGCAAAAAAGATACCTGAGATCAAGGTGAGAAGGGGGTTTAATTTGGCAAGCCAGGCAACAATGATGGCGGTAAACCCATAACCTGAAGAAACAGCGGCAGGGTAACCGAGATAATGATGGATGCCGGCAATTTCCCCCACTCCTGCCAGGCCGGCGAGCCCTCCGCTGATAATCATGAGAATGAGGGTGGTCTTCAGAAAATCAATCCCGGCATACCGCCCGGCATCCGGGTTTTCACCCACAACCCTTGCTTCATACCCGAACCGGGTCTTGTAAATCACGATACACAGAATAACGGCGCACAGAATGGAAAGGATAAAGGTGGCATAATGGATTCGCGAGCCGGGGATGAGTCCCAGGACGGCGGATTCCGGAAGATTGTCCGTGCCTGGAAAGCCGAACCGTGTGCTGCCTTTCCAGGGCCCCACAATGAGCATGGTCAGAAAATCGGCACAGATATAATTGAGCATCAGGGTTGAAATGACCTCGTTAATGGAAAACCTGATCTTCAGGATGGCCGGGATCATTCCCCACAGGGCCCCGCCGATAAACCCGGAAAAAAACATCAGGGGAACGATCATATAGGATGGCAGAGCGTTTCCCAGAAAGAGGCCTGTCCAGGAAGCAAAGACCGCGCCCATCAACAGTTGTCCTTCAGCTCCGATATTCCAGAATTTTGCACGGAAGGCAAGGGTGAGGCCTGATCCGATCAATATCAAAGGGATGGCCTTGGTCAGGGTTTCCTTGAAACCATAGAAGGAGCCAAAGGACCCTGAAAAGATTTTAAAGACAGCATAAAAGGGATTGACCCCTAAAAAGAGGAAAACAAGGCCGATCATGAACAGGCCTGAAACAAGGGATATGAGATTGGTCATGAAGGACCTGAAGGCGCTGATCTCGTACCGGTCTGAAATAAGAATTTTTATCATAGGGTTTTCCCCTGTTTTCTATCCTTTTTGTTGTATCCTGAGGCTGTCATATCTTTTTTGATCCTGCCATCATGAGTCCGATATCATCAAGGCGGTTATCACCGGAATCCAGAATGGCCATGAACTCGCCGTCAAAAATTACGGCAATGCGGTCGCACAATTCAAATATTTCTTCAAGATCTTCGGAAAAAAGGAGAACGGCGCTGCCGGTTTTCCGAAGTTCCAGGAGGTGGTTTCTCATGAATTCGGTGGCTCCCACATCAAGCCCGTAGGTGGGGTGGGATGCGACCAGCAATTGGGGTTTTTCACTGATCTCCCGGCCAAGGATGAGCTTTTGGATATTTCCGCCGGAAAGGTTTCCAATACGGCTGTTGATGGAGTGGGCAGACACGTTGAAGTCATTGAGGATTTTTTTTGCGTGCTTTTTCACTTCCTCGTATTTCAGAAAATACCGCCTGGAAAATTTTTTCAAATGATGCTGTTTTAAAATGGCATTATCATAGAGAAAAAGACCGGGTGCAATACCGAACCGGATGCGTTCCTCCGGCACATGGGAAACGCCTTGATCATAAATATGCCTTGGCGATGTGTTGGTGATGTCCTCGTCATTGATCCGGATTGATCCGGATCTGACCGTCCTGATGCCGGTGACGGCTTCGGCCAGTTCCCGCTGGCCATTACCGGATACGCCTGCCACACCGAAAATTTCATTTTCAAACACATCAAAGGAGATATCTTTCAGCGCAGGGAATCCTTTATCCCCGATAACGGTCAGGTGTTCAACCGACAGGATTTGTCTGCCCCTTTCAAGTTTTTCCTTTTTAATGTTAAATACCACCTCCCTTCCCACCATCATCCGGGCTAGGGATTTTTTGTCCGTATCTCCGGTAAGGGCTCTGCCCGCGATTTTACCTTTCTGAAGCACCAGGACCCGGTCGCAGATATCCATGATCTCATCTAGTTTGTGGGAGATGAAAATGATCATGTGGCCCTTGGTCTTCATTTTTTTTAATATAGTGATCAGCTCTTTGATTTCCTGGGGTGTCAGAACCGAAGTGGGTTCATCCAGGATCAGAAGGTCAGCTCCGTTTAAAAGAGCTTTGATGATTTCCACCCTCTGCTGTTCCCCTGCTGAAAGCTGCCATATTTTTTTTGCCGGATCAATGTTGAAATCAAAGGATTTTGAAAATTCTTCTATTTTTTCCCTGATTCTTAAGTTTGGGAAAAAAAACGGGGTGTCTTTATGGCTTAAGGCAATATTTTCAAGAACGGAATGGTTTTGAATGAGCATGAAATGCTGATGTACCATGCCGATGCCGTTGGCTATGGATTCAACCGGATTATTGATTCGGACCTGGGTCTCGTTGATCCTGATTTCACCTGAATCAGGCTGGTAGAGGCCGTACAGGATATTCATCAGGGTTGTTTTGCCAGCCCCGTTTTCACCTAAAAGCCCCAGGATTTCACCGGATTCAATGGAAAAACTGATGTCCCGGTTTGCCGGGATGCCGTGAAATGATTTTGAGATACCTTTCATTTCAAGGCGTTTATTTTTTTTCATAATTCTCTTTAATTAAAAAAAGCCGGGAATCCATTCCCGGCTTTTTCAAGATTCAGTTTAAATTATTTTGGTATGGTGCCTTCAATATTGTCCACATAATACATCATGGAAAGAAGGTCTTCTTTTGATGCTTTTGACCCGGCCTGGATCATGATTTTGCCCTGGTTGTCGCTGATGGGGCCGGTAAAGGGGTCAAAGACGTCAACTCCCTGTTTCATCTGTTCATATCGTTTCATGACAAGATCATAGGCAGAGATTTTACCAAAATCTTTGGTCTCAACCATGGCTTCTTTCAGTGCAGGGACAAATTTTGGATTGATCGCGTCGGTTTCATTTCCGCCCAGGATGGCAGCTTTTTCTTTGGCCAGCCACCATATATCCTCATTGGTCCAGGTTTTATTTTGAAGGTCTTCAAATATTTTTGCATAGATCCCGCCCCAGTCCATGAGTTGTCCTGAAACAACCGAATCCACGCCATAACTCTGCATGGCTGAATAATGACTGAAGGTATAAATCTGGTTGCCCTTTTCCGAATGGCGCTGTCCGACTTCGATGACGGCAGGCGTGTCTTCGGTAAAGGCGAGAGCATCGCATCCTTCTGCAATCAGGGCTTCAGCAGCTTCTTTGGCCTTATCCGGACCATACCAGGAATAGATCCATTTCACATTGACCTTGGCATTGGGGTTGGACACCTTGATCCCCAGGGCAAAGGCATCAATATGCCTGACCAGTTCAGGAATGGGGAATGCGGCAACATAACCGATCTTGTTTGTCTTGGTCAGTGCCCCGGCCATGATACCGTTGAGATAATACATCTGGTAAAGATCACCAAAATAAGTGCCCAGATTGGCTGACCGTTTGAAACCGGAGCAATGCATGAAAAGTTTATCCGGATAACGGGTACCGGCAGCAACCGTATCGTCCATATAACCGAAACTGGTGGTCAGAACCACGTCGCATTTCTGTTCCTGGATCAGCCGGTCAATCATTCTTGAACTGTCGGCTTCAGGAACTGCTTCTACATATACGGTTTCAAGCCAGGGGAATTTTTTTTCCACAAATTTTCTTCCCAGGTCATGGGCATGGGACCAGCCATAATCCCCTACCGGGCCGACATAGATAAACCCGGCTTTCATTTTTTTATCAGTTGCTGCGGCTGCCACGGGTTCCTTGGTCAGGGCATCGACTTTTTTAGATAATTCCTCTACTTTCAGGGAAAGTGCGGCAAGCTGCTGTTCTAATTTTGAAATATCGGCTGAACCCTTGTCCTGCTGACCACAGGATACAAGAAACAGGCAAAATAAGAAAGCAACCAACAATGGTACTGCAACAAACGTTTTTTTCATTATTCATGGCTCCTTTTTTAAAATTGATTAAAATTTTTTTGAATAATACGATAGATGATTGTTTACAGTCAACTGAATATAAGGGGAGACTTAGGAAAAATTTAAAAGCCGGGTTTATGTTCGATCGGTTGTTTTGTGCCATACAAGAGATTTTTTAAATTCTTGATAATTCCAGGGACAAAAACCTCAGAACCTGGATAATTAGTCATGACTGCTATCAGTGGATAAGCTTTGCGCCAACCGCAAAATGCTTTGGCTTCAGTTTTAATAATCCCCGGACTTTTTAATAATAGTCTGGTCCTTTGAAATTCATCCTGGAGAAATATCGTTTTTGACAAAGTCCTCAGTGAAAAATATTAAAGATACCTATCCAAAGCAAAACTTTTTTCATTGAAAATTTTGATCATGATTTGTTGCAAGTAACCATAACTTTTGATTTGTATGAAGAGCGACTACTGGAAGATGAAATAATGGGGCTTCAATCGAATTTTGAAACCCCATAAATAGACATAGTCAACACATAAACTGAACTGAAGGGATGCGATTGAGGTTGATAAGAACTCGTCCAACTATTTCAAGAGTGAATCGCTCCTGGAGACGAGTTGATGTCAATTTAGTTAGGGCTGAGAAGCCGCGATGTGTCGAAGACTGTGATTTTATTTAATCAAGCCCCTCTATAATTCGCCATACCTTCCGATACGTTTTCCCATTCTCTCCCATAGCTTGGCTCCAGCTACTCTCACCTAAATTAGAAAGGCGTTTTCTTAGTTGAGGTAACGATTCAGTGATATGTTCATCAAGGTGCTGTGCAATAGAATCTGCAGCGGAACGGGGGACACCAAGTAATCGAAAAATGATAGCTTTGTCACTATTGACACCATAAAATGCACGGGCTGGTAGGTTGCTAAGTTCTTTTAATTTGTCTTCATCTAAGTTGTTCCCTGTAATAGCCAGAAGAGCTCCAAGACCCCAAGAGGCGGTTTGCGTTAATTTACCAAACAAATTTTGGCCGCATTTTGTAATTGCATGAACATCAGTTTCTCCCTCATTCTGAAAATAGTTTTTAGCTATTTCAGAAATTGATACGCCACCAACCCAGTCTTTGAGAATTAACGCAAGTTTGTCCCCATCTGGAGAGTCGCCACCTGTAACGGCATTTAGGTTGTCACGAAGCTCTGGAATACGTAGGAGAATCCCCATCATATCCTGAAGAGTTGAATCACTTGACGCGTATAGAGATTCACCATCCCAGGAATTCTCATTAATATTTTTTTTGTTGACCAACACAGTATTCACACTTTGAAGAGAGAAGCCTGTGCTATCCACCAGCTTAAGGGGTTGTCCTGCTTGCTGAAGGTAATTTGTGTATGTTTCTATACCAGCGAGTAAATTTTGGGCAATCTGACTATGATTGGTTCTGAGTTTTTCAAAACCTAAAGTTCCTCGAAGAACCTGTTCAATTTGTTGAAAATAGCTTTCAGGCTTACCCATCTGTTGGTAGGTGTGGGTTAAATATTGCAAAAAACTTGACCATTCTGGAGTACTATAAACAATTCCCCCTAAGTCCGATAGTTTATCGCCCGCATTTACAGCCAACTGAACAAGTGCAGAATTTAAGTCCTCTGTTTGTTTATTAATAAATGTTTTTAATTTTTCAGCTTTTAAATCACTATCTGCAGCTAAGGCAACAACACCCAACTGCCCTTGTGAAACACGGCCAGCTCGACCAGCAATATTCCAAAAATCCTCAGGAGGCATGTCTTCAGCACCCTGTGGGCTGAAATATTGATGAGATGCCATGACAACACCGCTGACAGGGAAGTTGATTCCTTGAGCAATGGTTGTTGTCGCAACAAGAAATTCTATCCTTTCATTTTCAAATAGCCACTCAATTAAAGTGCGAACTTCCTCTGGTAAACCTGAATGATGAACAGCAATACCGTATTCAATCAAATCAACTAGGGGGAATGAATCTCCTAATTCTAAGCGCAGATAATCCTGAAGTAGCTTTACGTCATCATGAATAGCCTCAACACGGTTTGTTTTTGTTTTTAAATGTTCAGCCAATGACCAAACCCAGTCAGGGCGTGCATGCATAACAATTACAGGGCCACGTTCCTTGAAAAACTGTGCGGCGAGAGCAGCAATTCTCCCTTGGTTGTTTGCTTGTGCATAAGTGTTTGCAATATCTATGTTTTTAGGGATAGGGATTTGTTCGTCAACGGTAATAGTTTTCCGAGTAGTATGAACGGTTTCAAAGTTAAGACTGTAGTCAAAGCTTCTACCAGTTAGTGCCCCACCTTTTACCGGCTTAACTATTCCAATCGCCCGGTCATTTGGCTGCCAGTCTAATGATAGACTGATATCATCAGAATTAGTTCCTCCAAGCCATCGAGCAACTTCACGAGCATTATTGATAAAAGGGGTCAATAGAAGAAATTGAGCATTTAAACATTCTTTGTTTATTGTTGCTAAAAGAAGCTCGAGTTTAAGCCCTCGGCGAATAGACTGGATATTATGTGCTTCATCTACCACAACCAAGGTTAAAGGCCTACCAATCTTTGTTTCCCAGCCTTGGCGTAACATCAGATCTAATTTTTCAGGCGTTGTTACAAGTACCCTAAACTTTTGTTCATCAGATTGTTCCTTAAGTAAATCCATTTCCACACTATCGACCTCTAGTGCGGGGCTAACTTTTTCTACAGCGATAGATAATGGAGCAAAATCAGAACGCAATTGTCGAGTCACTTGATTCACTAATGCTCTAGTTGGAGCTAAATAGGCAACCCATCCTTTTTCATGGTCAAATTGATTGAGTGCCTGAAGAATTCGGAATTGTGAAATCATTGTTTTACCGCTTGAAGTCGGTAAACTAACGACTACTGCGCGACGACTTGAGCCCAACAATCCTTTTTCTGAGAGTGCTCTTCTTTGAGGTGGAAGAACATCAAACAGAGCTTTATCCCCGCGTCCTCTATCAACAAGACTTTTTACAAACTGTGTAACTTTTGAATTGACTGCACGTGTTACCGTCCAGATAGAGTTTTCAACCATTTGTACAGCGGCTGCATTGAGCAATCTTGTCATTGGCTCAAAATCAATCATCCTGGCATGTTCACAGACCGCCAAAGCTCTGTCGAAATGGGTTTCCAGAAGTTGTCGGATCTGAAAATTACCATCAACCACACCGTCAGTGATGAAGAGAGCCATAATTTCAGCAGCTTTAGCTAAGTGGTAAAGCCCAATAAGCTCCAGCGCAGCAGGTTTTGAAACTTTTGAGTCAATACTGCTTAGATAGCTATTTTCATACTGGCTTTGCTGCTCCCGCAGATCGGCAATTCGTTGTAGAACGATATCTCTATCTTCCCAGCCTTTTTTTCTGATCAGACGTAACCAAACATCAACTATTGTAGACCATGTCCGTTTTCCCCAATCATCAGAATCATAAGGAAGGTTTGGCCAGTCTATTTGTTTAAGAATTCTTGATGCGTCCGCTCCACGATCACCTAAAACTGCCAAAGAAGACATTCTTAGTAACTGATAAGATGCTTGCACAGAATCTTCTGGTAAGGGTAATACTCGTAATATTCGGAATGCATCAGTCGCACATTCACGCATTGTACGTAGTTTTCCTTCATTCTCTTCAAAACGGTCAAGAATTAAATCTAAAGCTGTTAGTTCAAGGGCATTGGCAACATCTCTAAATTCAACAAAATCAACATCAATATTTTGATTTAACAATTCTTGATGTATTTGAATACGTTCAGCATTTTTAAGGGCGGAGCTTCTCTTTTCGGAGATGCTGTCTAAAAGCCAATGACTCATGACGCACCCCCATTTCTAATCTTTGTAATTAGCTCATCAATACCCCAAGGTAAATATAATGCAGTTAACTGACATGTTGTTGGATTTGAAAAATCTCTTCTAAAAGCAGCTCCTGGAAGTGAAAGATCTCTTTCATTTACTTGGGTATCTCTAATCAAAATACCGTATAAGGCAATGTTTTTATTCTCTGAATTAAAAAGGTTAATTGCGGCCTGATCATAACTCAATTCATGAACTGTATTCTTAATTCTTGGTAGCAGCCATTTTATCAATTGACCAATTGCTGTTAAATCATTGGATAGTTTATAAATTTGATAGCCCATTCCTGCATGGTCACTTGGTTCGGGGTTATAACTGCGCCCGGACATAACTTGGGGTGGATATTGCTTTTCTGATGAGCTCTTAACTTCACCTAACACAAAGCGGCAATCAGTTCCATTACCAATAAATCCAACAACATCAGCCCCTGGTAAACTTCCAAATGGATTGCGTTTATCCCGTTCCATATTCCACGGAAAAACAACCCCTGATTTTTCTTCCAAAAATGCCTCTGCTAAAGCTTCTCCAGCAGCCCATGCACGTTCCTCAGGATGCACTGCATTTAGCACTGCGGCAAGGCTTTCTTGGCCTAAACCTGTTAATGCAAGGCCATTCAAATGATTGCGGAATTCATCTGTACCCTCAGCATCATCAAGACGACTTGCTACCTTGGTATTTAAGAAAGCAGAAAATTGTTCATTGTCTTCACACTGCAGTCCTAACCAAGATACGCAATCGTGGTTATCCTCATAAGCGGTACTGGTGAAGAGAAGACTCATCTAACAGAAACTCCGTCTCTTAGTGGTGAGGTTATGCAGAGCAGTGCCCAGTTCTGCGCGGGGGATACAGTTGTCGTTTTTTCAGTCATCTCAATCCTAAACAGGTCAATTACTGTTTTTTAGCTACTGGAGCGGTTTGTATTGAGCTTGTTCACCTGCCTCGATCCATCTGTCTTCTATGCTTCGATTTTATACCATTTTGAGAGCTTTCTACTATCATTTCAAGCTGTTCAATTGAGATAATACACGCGCACGGTTGGTTTAATCTGGATATATTCAACTAAACCGAGTTTAAGATATAAAGATAGGACAAAAAAAACAAGAATTCTTTCCTGATTAAACCGATTTTTTCTATTTTAAGCTTTGTTGGAAACAAGTTGTTATAATTTGGATCAAGGGCAAGGTGCCCTTGAAACAATTTCTCTTTGAATATTTTCAATTGATGTTAGGGGGTTTCTGCGCTGATGGCTTTTTGGTTTATTTTTAGCAAGTTCGTTAATACTACTGTACATTACGTTGGTTTCAGCTATTAACCGGAAAAGGGTTTTAATTTGCATACCTCAAAATTTTCATCCTGTAGACTATATCCATTTTTTCTCCCCCAATGCTGATTTAAAGGTCAACACTATTATTAAAAGTCTGGGGTTTTTAAAACGGTAACCATGTACCTCATTTTAGAGGTTGATTGCAGTTATGATTAATTATCCAATGGATAGCCGCCAGAAGACGCTCAAGATATCAATGATATGATTTATAATCATGATTAAATTTTTGAGGTTCTGGCAGGTTATACGAAGCAAATTGAGGCGAGGACTACATCAATGACAAACTCCTTTTTTATGCGAACGAGCACCCAGACTTTTTGTTATTGGTCGTTCCATTTTAATTTGTCATAGCGGCAAGTAATGCCATTATGTCGCATTTTGGTATTACTTTTATGGTGTATAGAAATCATCAATATAGTAGGTGCCAGCCAGGAAAACCTGGTTACTATTTTTCAGTATATTTTTAAAATCAAGATGAACAGCTATAGTGCGAAACACCACCAACATTAAAAAAGGCCTCAGGTTTTAGACGATAATATTTATCTTCTACCCTTTGTGATTGCTCATCATATGGAGAGCTAAGCACTTCTTGCAACTCCCTAACCAATGTGTAGTCACCCTGCATGGCTTGTTGGTAGGCGGGGACAATCAACCACTCTCGCCATGCATATTTGGGGTTAATCTGTTTCATCTTTGCCGATATCTCAGCCAAATTGTCGCCTTTGACAACGAGTTCGCGCCAGCTTTTTAGCCAAGATTGCCATTCCTCATCGAGTTGTTGGGAGGTCTTTCTATAGAAGCTCTTTTTCAGGGCTGAAACATTCTCTGGCACAAGGGATAATTCACGGAAGAAAATGGTGTAATCCACCTCTGATTTGGTCAGTAACTGCATTAATCCCTGCACTAGCTCCGGGTGATAGTCTGTCAAGCCAAGCTTTTTCGTCCACATTTTTTGGATCTGTTGTTGCATCGCCCCTGCAAAGCCTTGACGTATTTGATCCAATTGTTCCAATGCTCCAGTATCATTTGCAAGCAGCGGTCTCACTGCCGTCCAAAACATATGATAATTGGCTTCTGCTGCGGTTGGCTGATTGAAGAAGGAAAAGTGCTTGCCGCCGCCGGTCCATGGTTGAAACCCAGGGTCGAAAATTTCACAGAATCCAAATGGTCCATAGTCCAGTGTAAAGCCACCAGCGGCGCAGTTGTCACAATTATAATTACCCTGGCAGTACCCAATACGCTGCCAATTGGCCACCAGTGACGTAAGCCGCTGGCGAAAAAGCTTAGCCAACTCAACCACTTGATCCGCAAACACAAGGTCTTGATTAATATCGTTTTGGTATTCTCGGTCAATGAGATGCGACACAATCATGCGCAACTCTTTTAGAGCTCTTTGATGAGCATTGCCGCGAACCCGTCGGGCAAATAACTCTAACTGACCAACGCGCAAAAAAGATGGTGCAACGCGAGTTGAAATAGCCACAGGATTATCCACCATAATATCAGGATCGGTTGAATGAGAGTCTTTGGAGTACCAGGGCCGGGTAACGCTCTGAGATTTAGATACAAACAGGGTTAGAGATCGCGTTGTGGGAACCCCCAGGGCGTGCATATACTCTTGCGCGAGAAACTCACGCACACTTGAACGAAGTACTGCGCGCCCGTCGGCACCACGGCAATATGGCGTTGTACCGCCACCCTTTAGTTGCATTTCCCAACGCTGTCCATTGAATACCCCTTCAAATACAGATATCGCCCGGCCATCGCCATAACCATTGCCGGTACCAAATGGACATTGGTGGGTGTATTCGGTGCCATAAATTGACAGGGCGTATCCAGTTGCCCAGCCAATCTTACGCATAGGCTCATGCGCTGCCGAGATATCACCAGAAAATACCTGACAGAATTTTGCATCATTTAACAACTCACCGCTCAATCCAAGTTCACTAAAAAAAGTGCTGCTATGGGTTACATATTCTGGTTCTGGAAGCGGCGTGGGCGTCACCGGTACGAAGTGACCAGAAAAGACCTGACGGGCACGGTGATCATCACCATCTCCGGTAGCATCAGGATCGGCATTTAAGGTATCCATTAAAGAATAATCAGCTAATCGTACAAACTCATCGAAAGTCGATATGCTCTGCTGCGCAGATGGTTTAGACAATGACATGTTGCAAATACCTCGCTATGGGGAGCGCGCATTGAGCGCTATTAAACAAGATTACAGTAGCAACCTCACGTATTGGTTGGCAGCAAAAATCAGTATTATGGGCAAAAAAGTTCTTGTCCCCTGTATAAGATGCAGTTGGAATTTAAGCTATGGATGCACTTCTAATCTCGTTTATACCGCCCTACCAGCCGGTTCATCCCTATGAGTTGGGGTTCGATTTTTGCCAGAAAGTCCCACAAACTCAATCCTTGCTCCAGGTCAACCGCTTCTTTTAATGCCAGCACCCAGAAATAATAATAATGAAATCCATGTCCGTTGGGGGGCATGGGGCCATTGTATCCGACTTCACCGAAATCGTTTTTACCGCTGCTAAACTGTGCTGTACCTTCTTCCAAACTGTTGACATCTCCTGGAATATTATACAAAACCCAGTGAACAAATCCATATGTGCCCTTTGGAGAAACCATTGGTGCATCAGGGTCATGGCAGATAATGGCAAATGCCTTTGTGCCGTCCGGGGCATCTGTCCATGACAATGTTGGTGATACATCTTCACCTTCACCGGTATATTTGGATGGAATTAAACCGTCTTGATTAAACACACTGCTTTTTAGCTGCATTGCTGATGGTGCAAACCCCATAATTTCCCTCCCTTTTAAATAATTTTGAGGATATTGCTTATTTTATACCTAAACATACAATTTTGCACGTCTCAAATCAGTGTCAAAAGATAAAATGAAAGGAAAAAGGGTTGGCTGAGCAGCAAATTGAAACCACACATTAATAGTATAATTCCAGATTTTGGTTGAAGTTCAAATTGCCGTGGACTACTTCAGTTTGAGCTTCATTTCTGAACATAAATTCAAGGAGCGACTATCCCTGTTCATCCTCATATCTGGGGAACCCTAAGAATTTTGAAATTGAAAACGGATTCCGCCCCACAATGCTTCTGTTATTTGATCCCGTTATGAACTTAATAGACATTTTTCGTTATCATCTTTTGTTTCATAGTAACGGGCTTCGATTAGATTTTTTTCTGGGTCTCGAAAATATACTGATGTGCCCGTTCCACGAGAGCCCCACCTCAACACGGGGCCTTCTTCTATATCTATACTGTTCGCCTGAAGTCGTCTCAAAAGGTCCTCCCAGGCTTCCTTCATGATGGCGATGCAGAAATGATTTAAATTGTTGTTAATTTTTCCTGTTTGCGCATCGTGTTGCCACATCTTCTTTCCAATATAGGGTTTAAGTGTTTTATCAATCTGTTATATTTTTAGAATTCACTTTCACAGTTCATGCAACTGGAAAAGAACAAGTCAGAATAATGATTTTTTTAACAATTCTTAAATTTTTTGTAAAGCATGGTGGGACAGAGAAATATCAAAAAACGCTAAAAAAATCGTACTTGCATCTGCATCCAGATGTTATTGAGGGTTTCTTTATAAAAAGGCGCGGACTACTATCAGGCTGGATTTGATTTTCGGGTTAAAATCCCCTGCAGATTATCCCTGTTAATCGCTTTTAGGCAATGGCAACACCCCATAATTCAAATGATTTTTAATAATGAATGATCTTTACTCTCCCTACAAGGCCATTTTCTAGACGAACTTTTACACCATGAGGATGTGAAGGCGATTTTGTCAGAAGATCCTTTACAACACCTTGGGTCAGTTTCCCAGATCTTTGGTCCTTTTTTAGTACGATGGAAACTGTTTGCCCTGGTTTGATATGGGCTCTTATTTGACCATCAGTCATTTCTAATTTCCAATAATCATAGAATTAATAATGGGGAGGCTTCTCATCTGCAGGAGCGTCGATTGTCGGGACTGTCAGGCCATTCTCGTTGACAATTTTTATCAGCTTTTCACAGATTGAACCGAGTTTTTCAATTTCCTTTTGCTGATCACAAACAACATCATTCAAATCATTGATGATTTTTTCCTGATAAGCTAATTTTATCTCGATTTCTGTCAAACGTTCTTCATTCATTTTGATTTAAAGTCTATCCCAAGTTTATATTTCCAGGTATTTTTCATCCCCGTGAATCCATGCAAAATACAACACTATCCCATTTGGCAAGGTGGTTAAGGCCAGCTCATTTATACCAGCGTTGAGTTTTGCCAGCAATAAGCAAGAGTTCTGGCTGAATAACCCTTTTTCCAATGTTTTTCAGGGTCAGCAAGGAATTTTTTCCAATCTTCAGGGTTTGATGCTGGTATCAGAATATTATTCATATTTGTGTGGTATCAGTATATTACCTGGCTGTAAAGACTTATCCCTTTGTATATTTGACAATAGGCTATAATAGGACAGTCGGCCGATATCCAAAGTCATCTTTCAAATTGATGTCGGCTTCTTTTGTTATTTGTGATCTGAATCGAAAATTTGGCAGATAAAATCGAGGTGTATTTAGGTGAGGACTACCTATCAGTCAAGGTCCATTTTCGGGTGGGAATTAACCTCCAGATTATCTCTGTAATTCTCATTGAGGGTATTATTCAATGATTTTTCAAGGCTTTTCTTGATGCTTTGTCTACCAATGTAAAAAATCGCTCTGCCTCATCTTTCAACCGGGATGGCTTATGGCCTTTAACTTTTTTGAATTCACAATCCAGTTGATCTGATAAATAGAAGAATTCCTGATACAGTGCACCATTTTTAATGGGCCTATTCTTCTTTGACAAATAATCGTTTTCTCGAGTCGCCCAAGCCTTGCCTGAAGCCCTATAATGTTCTGGGAATCAGTATACACAATAATTCTGCTGGCTGGCTTTTGAATTGAAGTCAATGCCCAGATCAGGGTCTGGATTTCCAGTTTAGCTGAGCTGGTCTGCTCAAATTTTTTTACCTTAACATCTGCCTTAAAGCATACTGAATACGGTACCTCCGACGACACAGCAAGGCATGCCCCATATCCGACTTTTGTTTTGGGATTCACACTGCCATCGGTGAATAGCTGTAAGATTGTCATTAAGTTTATCTCTAAAAATCAATTTACATTCAAATATTGGATAGCCACTTATTTAAGTGATTGGCAAAGTTACTCGTATTCTTTTGATTCATCGCAGCTGGACCACCGGTATCAATTCCACTGTCCCTCAAGCTCTCCTTAAACTCCCTCATTTTCAGCTGTTCCTGGATCGACTCTTTGGAATAAAGATGCCCCCTGGGATTAAGGGCATACCCCCCTTTTTCTAAAACCTGAGCTGCCAAAGGTATATCAGCAGTGATCACCAAATCACCTTTGTCAAGTAACTCAAGAATCCTGTTGTCCGCCTCATCAAACCCGGGGGAGACCTGGAGAAACTTGATATAGTTCCGCTGGGGTATTTTCATGGGATGATTGGCAACAATAGCTAACTCCACACGGGTCCGATCGGATGCTTTGAACAAAATATTTTTAACCACCCCTGGGCAGGCATCTGCATCCACCCATATTTTCATGTATTACCCCTTTGTCTTTATCGTTAACTTAAACTTGGGATAAAGCCTTTCCGCTTGATCCATGATGCAAGCTTATCAGTCCGCATTCCTGGACACAAGCAAACACAATTAAAAATAAAAGTAAGTAATGGTTTTGGCATAAATGATTGAGGTATAATTTAAAATTGGTTATTGTCCCGGAACTGTTTTTAATCGGTATGCTCAAAAAGAAAATTAGGACAAACAAGATCAATCGCTGTTGGATATATGAGGTACAAAAAAATAATGTCAGAACAGAGTTGTGATTACAAAGTCAGGTGCAAATCGTGTTTTAACAAGTTCACTGTCCAGATGTATGACAGCCCCGAAAAATGCCTCTGGCTTATTGACAACAAAGACTGGTACTGCGATTCATGTAGAAAAGAATATCTTGATAAAAAGACAGCCGCGCTTTCAAAAGCCAATGCGAGCTTAGGTTTCCCACCGCTTACCGGCACACCCAAAAGAATTGCCTGGGCTGAAAAAATAAGGGCAGAACTGATAAACAAAGCCAACTATTTAAATCAGGGTCTGAACCATGACGATGAAGCCGAAAAAGCATTATCAGACAAGGCATTCTTGCTATTCTTTCAGGAGTGGGAAAAAGAAACAGACGCCATATGGTGGATAGACAACAGAACGACAAATGTCAGGGATATATCGATTCGAATAAAGGAAATCATAGATATCATATCATACAAATTACGTTCTTGATATATGATCAGCGGAGGTGGACCGGAAAACCCTTGGTTTCGATGTAAATCCCTTGGGGAATCGAACCCCGATTTCAGAGTGAGAGTCTGTGGCCCTAAACGTGGACTTCTACTATTCGATTTCTTATTTTACAATCAAAGAAACCTGTGGACTTTCCCTGTCAGTCAACAGACATTAAAAAATTATTCAACCCCATTCTTCGCCTTTTTTCAAATTATCATATCCCAAATCATTCTTTTCAGGTGTTTCCCTAACCGCTTACGTTAGATCTCTAATTTTATTGTTTTCTGGAACAGCCGGAATATGCCTTAATGGATAGCGGCAATACTTCATGATCTTCATGGTAAAAAAAACTAGTGGCGGTCAACCGTCACTCCCAACATATTGTTATAATTGATTAAAACTATAACAGTCAAAAGTTTGACTCTGATCAATGTCGGCTGTTTTTATAAAATCAAATGGCAATTTTATCCAAGACAATATAAATTAAACAAAAGACATTTAAGCAAATGTACAACCGGTGTTTAAAATCATTGGAGAGGGTATATCAAA
>Ga0156388_1171_pt1 | contig 34150 bp, 32 predicted proteins | sample RifOxyA3_FD_108032 | JGI IMG/M metagenome (GOLD analysis project Ga0156388, IMG submission 108032) | Desulfobacterales bacterium RIFOXYA12_FULL_46_15
TGGATAGCCTTTCAAAACCATACATAGCGTCGGGGGTACATTGTTTTCCATTTTTACCGTTCCAAAAATTTGATATGCGCTCACAGATTTTTACTATTCCGGTCATTTCAAAACCGTTCATGGCTTTTATGAAAGAGTCTTTATGACCCAGCATATAAAGAATTTTTTCTTCCAGGTTTGAAGCATTCAGTTGACTCCAGGGGATATAATCCACCAGATGTTCGTCACTAAAGGCCTTTGCCCGGATATACTGCTCTTTCCTCGGGATTTCTCTTGGGATCACCAGGCTCATGATGTTGGAGGACAGCACCTCACAGATGGTATTGTATCCTCCCATGCACACCACAAGGTCTGAAGCGGCAATGAGGGTTTCCATATCCGGGAAAAAATCATGGGCCTGGATACCGAGTGCCCCGGCCCGTTCCAATACCAGTTCAGTGTCGCTTTTGGACAGAAAAGGCCCTGTGATCAGGACGCTCTGGAAGACCGGCAGGATGGATTGCTCCTTCATCCTTTCCAGCATTTTCAGATATGAATCCAGAACATGGAATCCGTCACCGCCGCCACCCGTGGTGACGGTAACCAGCTTTTCATTTTTCATGACATTCAACTGCAGCCTTAAGGCTTCCGCCATGCCTTCCTTGGGTATTTTCCGGGGGATATAGCCGGTAAAATGGAGCTTTTTTTCAATGGATGCCGGTATTTTATATTCCAGAACCGGGTCATAAATGCTTTTTTGTCCATAGACCCAGACCTCGGTATAAAATTCCTCTATGGTGGAATAGATATTTTTTTTTTCCCAGTCTGATATGACGGTCTGAGCATCATCCATGATATCTCTGAGTCCCAGGATGGTCTTGGTATTTTTCAGATTTTCCTTTATCCATTCAAGGGCTGGCAGAACTTCTTTTTTCAAGCCCTGGGGCTCCTTGTCCACAATAAACAGATCCGGCAGAAAAGTTTTTACCGTTGCCATGATAATGCTCTGCCGGATATCCATGGCCTGTACCGGATCAATCCGGATGGTCAGGGGAAAATATTCGTCATTTGCCTTTTTAATCATTCCCGGAATCCGGACATAATCGACATATTTGGGAAAGGTCAGCCGGCCTGCAATGGGGGAGCCGGTCAGAATCAGAATATTGGTATCATCTTTTCTCAATTGTTCGGCAATGGCCATCGTCCTTCGGATATGTCCCAATCCATAGGTGTCGTGGGAATACATGAGAATATTGAAAGATGAAATTTTATCCATGGATAATTATTATTCTCCTTTGGAATGAAAGGTAAAAAATCTATTTGTATCCAAACTTATAGGCCAAGTCAAGAAATGGATGTATAACTGGATAATTCCGCAAAGTTTCAATTAAAAGCCTGATCCACTAGAACCAATTCCTTTTTTACGGTTTTCCGGAATGGATTGCATTTCATCCGGCAATAGGCATTGGTTTTTGACTTTATTAGAATTTCATTAAAATAGGGTCCGGTTAAAATCTCTGCCAGGGGCGTTGTCTTAAAATTAATCCGGTCATAATATTTTTCTGCCAAAGGAGGCAGAAAATCGAATAAGGCATTGTGCTCGGTAATATACATGCAGTGGGCAAAACAGCAGGGGTGGACGGTCCCGTCGGCAGCAAGATACAGGGAGCCATTGTCAAAGGGCTTGCAGGTCGCAGAGGCGTTTAAATCAACGGCTTTTTCGTCATAGGTTTGGAAAACCTCTCTTTTAATATGGAAATCAAATTGTTCAGGTCTTTCAAAGGCATTGCCGTAGTCCCTGGAAGGGATAACAAAAAATCGTTTGCAGCCTATTTCTTCAGCCTTTTGCGCAGCCTGTGCAATCTGATGTTCGTTGTGCCGGAATACGATGAATTTCCAGTGGGCAACTCCTCCCGAACCGGTAAAGGCTGAGATATTCCGGATAATCTTATTATAATCGGTTCCGATCCGATGAAGGGCATGGGTGTCTGAAAGTCCGTCAACGGAAAACACCATATTCCCATCCTTGAAAAAAGTGCCCAGCCTGGCCCACCATTTCTCATCCCGGACAGATCCGTTGGTATCTCCGCCCAACACCATATTGTGATTCAGACCCTTGATATACCCGGCAATCTCCACCATCTCCCTGTTGGTGGACAAATCGCCGAAATTGCCTGCAAAACTGATCCATTTCAATTGCCGGATCAGCTCCATGGGCAGTTTCTTAAAATCCGCAAGGGTGATCATGTGGCTGCCATAGGGCCTGACTTTCTGGTTCCTGCTGCAAAAGGGGCATTTGCCGATGCACAGGGAAGACATCTCAATATTCAGGGCTTTGATATGGGTTAAGGAGAGCATAGGGAATCTCAGCGGTTTTTCCATTTTTCGGGAAGATATCTGTTTCTCGGTCCAATGTCCTAGTTCTTGACTTCCTGAATAATTTTCATTATCAATGACATATTGGAATAAAACAGATAAAGAATCAATCCCCTTTATCAGTTTTTATTCCACCCCTTTTGCTTGAATTGATATCAAATCTTTTGCAGATAGGTATTCGGCAAAGATGGAGGAAGTGGCGGCAACCCATCCATTTTAAGGGATTATGCAGGGAAAAATTAAACCAAATCTTCCACAAAAGCAGGTGGTCCTGCCATTTAAGAAATCTGTTGAAATAGCTGTGAAAAGCATAAAATCCAGATTTTTCCGCACCTTGATCACTACCATGAGCCTGATTCTGGCCATATCTTTTTATGCCTATATCAAGGTAAATCTTGATATCATCTCAAGTATTACTGTTTCCAATGATAAAGCCGCCATCCAGAGGCTTTCCCTCCAGGGAATTGAAATTCCCGGGGAAGGCCGGGCCATGGAGCTGTCCCCCCAGGAACGGTGGATACTTTTTTTATCTTTACTGGTTTGTGTTGTCGGGATTGTTAATACTCAACTGATGGCAGTTGCCGACAGATTCAGAGAAATCGGGACCATGAAATGCCTGGGCGCCCTTGACCGGTTTATCCTGAGGCTGTTTTTAATTGAAGCCGCACTTCAGGGGCTTATCGGGTCTGCCCTGGGCGGAGCGGCCGGGGCACTTATCGCCTGTCTCGGAGCCCTGGTCAAATATGGCAGTTCCATTGCCGGCCTTGTTTCTTTGAATCAAATTTTAACCTCTGTTTTTTCAGCCGTTGTTCTAGGATGCCTGTTAAGTATTATAGGGGTTCTGTACCCGGCCCTGCTGGCAGCAAAGATGCAGCCGGTAGAGGCCATGAGGGGAAGGGACTGATGGCGTGGAGCCGTTTATGAATCAACCAGCCAGCATTGTTCGCATATCAGGGGTGATAAAGGATTTTACCATGGGTAAAACCATTGTCCAGGTATTAAAAGGAATTGATCTTGAAATCAAAGCCGGTGAATATGTGTCCATCATGGGGCCTTCAGGGTCCGGTAAAACAACCCTGTTCAATATGATCGGCGGACTCGACAAACCATCAGCCGGTTCCGTCTTCATAGATGAGATTGATATCTCCCAGCTTGATGCCTATGAACTGGCCTGGCTGCGGTGCCGGAAAATAGGATATATTTTCCAGACCTTTAATATTATCCAGGTCATGACCGCCCTGGAAAATGTGACCCTGCCCATGGTTTTTGCAGGGATTCCCGATGATGAGGCCAGGGAAAGGGGGATGGAACTTCTGGACATTGTCGGGTTAAAAAAAAGATTTCTACATAAGCCTTTTGAGCTTTCCGGCGGGCAACAGCAGCGCGTTGCCATTGCCCGTGCTCTTGCCAATGATCCGGCCATTATCCTGGCCGATGAACCCACAGGCAATCTGGACCTTGCCACAGGAGAGGAAATCATCACATTGCTGAAAATGTTGAGCCGGGATAAAGAAGTCACCATTATCTCTGCAACCCATGATTTGAAAATGCTCAATGTTTCAGACAGGGTAATCTGGATCAGTGACGGAAAGATAGAAAAAATCGAAAAAAGAGAAGAACTTTCCATTTCCCTGGGACAGATCGGTGACAAATGAGGGGCAAACGAGCTGCTGATAAATGGATTTTATTATTTTTCCTGGGTTTGTTCTTTTTTTCTTATTCCGGGCTGGATGCCGCTCAGGAAGACCATAGGCTCCAGCAGCAGCGATTTTCAGAGGTTATCCAAGAATTCTCAGGCAGTTTTGACAGAAGCAGCGGTACAAAAGGGGCTGCCAAGGCAGCGGCCTATATCAAATCTTTTTTTAAAGACCTGGGATATGAGACCGGGTCCCAGACATTTTCCATGCCTGTCCGGCTGGTGACAAAAACCTGCCTTACACTTGAAAAAACCGGCCGGTCCATGGATATATCCCCCTTTCTGTCCAATGCGATTTCTCCGGATACCCTGGCCGAACCCGGTATCCAGGTGCCCCTGGTTTATGTAGGCAAGGGGGAAATGGGAGATTTTAATCATCAAAAGATAAAAGACGCCATTGTTCTGATGGATCTGGATTCCCAGGGAAACTGGATCAATGCCCTGGCCCTGGGTGCCAAAGCCCTTGTCTATGTTTTTGAACAACCGCCGGATCGATTTTTATTTGAAGACAAGCTGGAATTGTCTCCGGTGAAATTTCCGAAATTTATCCTTTCTGCAACTGAGGCAGAATTTTTGTTGCCCGGGTATAAAACCTCTGCATTGTCCAATGAAGCTCCTCTTGTAAGGATAAGTTCGGATGTGAAATGGACCCCTGCAGCGGTTGAAAATATTTATTGTATGGTGCCGGGCCGGGGTGACACACTCAAGGATGAATTGATTATTGTGGAAGGATTTTATGACACTTCAGGATTTGTTTTAAAAAATTCACCCGGTGCGGATCAATCCTGTTCCATTGCCTCTCTTCTGGATCTGGCGACCTTTTTAAAAAACAACCCGCCGGAACGTTCCGTACTTCTGATCGCCACGGCCGGGCATGGCAACAGCCTTTCAGGCATGCGGGAGATGATCTGGTCCCTGGATACCAAATCCAGCCGCCTCAAAAAGATGCGGTCAGAGGTTGAAGAGCGAATTGCCGAATCTGAACAAAGCCTTGAATTACTGGACCGGTATAGCCTTAAGGAAAAGATGGACAAAGAGGAGTTGGACCGGGTTCAGAAAACCGTTCAGGATACCGTCAAAACAGGAATAGACAGTCTGAGCAACCGGTTGATGCGGCTTCGCCTTGAAAAAGATCCTGATGAAACCGGTATTAAGCGTCTGGCCGACCAGAGAATGGTCCTGAAACGGTTTGAAAGTCGAAATGACCTTGTCGATCTGACCCGGGAGGAGGCCGATTTGATGATGTCTCTGATCCAGCCTGCCAGGGAAAAAATCGAAAACACCTGGAAAGATGCAAAGAAACATCAGCAGAACCTTATTTCAGCAAGAAAATTCAAACAAGGGATTCAGGGAAAAAATATTCTGATGATTTTTTCTTTACATCTTTCAAGCCACGGCACCGGTATCGGAGCCTTTAATGAAGGATGGCTCTATGATATCGATGATTCTATCAATACCTTTGCGCCCTATGTGAAGATGAATGAAACCCTTCTCACCAGTGCAAATCAGGTGGCCTGCAAGCTGAATGCAAAAAATCTGTTAAAAGATACCTTAAGGCCGTCGCTTCACCGTTCCTGGCGCAGTTATTTCAGGGATAAACCGCCCCTGGGCGGAGAGGTCAGCAATCTGGCCGGATATCCCGGACTCAGCCTTGTCACCACAGATGATGCCAGGCAATTCTGGAACACACCCGGTGATACCCTGGAAAAAGTCGATATGGTTTATGCTGCCGATCAAAGCCGGTTTATTTCCAACCTGATTGAAAAATTGGCGTCTGCTTCTGATATCTTATTTCCAAGGCCTGTCCAAAACGGATTTGCAACCCTCACAGGGAGGGCTAATTTTCTGCGGCATGGGGCCGTGTTCCCGGATGCACCGGCTCCTGGAAGCATTATTCTTTCCTTCCAGGGCCCGGGTATTTTTTATGCCATGGTGGATGATTCCGGAGAATTTTCAATCAAGGGGCTTGCCACAAGGAATCTCACCGTGCATAAAGCCATTCTGGAAGGGTATAAATTTGATGAAACAACAGGGGATACCCTGTGGGCCATTGATAAAAAACTGACCACCAAGGACAGGTACCGGGTCAGGATGAAAGGCAACCGGACCGAAACCGGCCTGGTGATGTTTCCCTGCACCCAGACCACCCTTCTGGACCTTCTGGAACCCAGGACCTTCCGTTATATGACCCGGTTGCAGGTATTGGATGCAAGGACTGATGCCGTCCCGGTCCGTCACTGGTACAGCCGGATCGACACCCGGTCATCCATTATCAGTTCCATCTATCTTCAGCCGGGAACCCCAATGAAACTGGCCCTGTCCGATACACTCCTGACTAAGAAATTTTTATTGACCCATTCGGATCAGCGCCATCCTGAAGGGAACGGGTACCCTGTGGACGGGACCCCTCTCATCGCCCCCACCCCGTATCTGGCTTCAAAAGACATGTGGTCCTTACTGAATCCGAGGATCAATAATCTTGAAGACAAGGGAATCAACAGCCGGAAAATCAAAGACCTCCAGATCCAGGGAAATGAGGCATTGAAAGAGGCAAAAACCTATTTTGAACAAAAACAGTATGACCGGTTTTTCAGTTCATCCGGTAATGCCCTGGCCCTTGCCGGCAGGGTATACGATCATGTGCTGAATATTCAGAAGGATGTTCTCTACGGGGTCCTGTTCTACATTGTTTTATTCGCTCCCTTTGCCTTTTGCATGGAACGGATGGTCTTTGCCTTTATTAATATCTATAAACGAATCGCCGGATTTGTCGGGATACTGGTCCTTCTGATAGCCGTCATTTACAATGTCCATCCTGCATTTGACCTGGCCTACAGCCCCATTGTTATTATCCTGGCCTTTTTTATCATCGGCTTATCCGCTGCTGTAACCTGGATTATTTTCAACCATTTTGAAAATGAGATGAAACGGTTTCAGCAGCATGGAAAAAGACGTAATGAAGGGGAGATCACCCTGTTAAAAGCGTTTTCCGCTTCTTTTCTCATGGGCGTCAACAATCTCCGGCGCAGACGGGTCAGGACCGTTTTAACCTGCACCACCCTGGTTATCCTGACCTTTACCATCATGAGTTTTACCTCTGTCAAAAGTATCCGCCAGCATTCCAGGGTTTTATACAATGATAAGACCCCTTATCAGGGGCTTCTGGTAAAACAGATCAACTGGCAGACTCTTCCGGGAAGAGCCTTTAAAATCATTGAAAATTCACTGGCGTCCCATATGATTGCCGCCCCAAGGGCCTGGCTTGAAACCAATGACCGCTCCCAGGCGGAAAGAATCCCTCTCATGGCAGGCAAAGAAATATTTGAAGCCAACGGACTTGTCGGTTTATCCCCCAATGAATCTAATATCAGCGGGCTGTCTGCCCATCTCACCCGGGGACGGTGGTTTTCTCCCAATGACCGGTATGCCGTTATCCTTCCGGAAAATATGGCCAGGCAACTGAATCTTCCCAATCCGGACGAAAAAGAATCTTTTATCACCCTGTGGTCCATCCCTTTTAAAGTCATTGGTACTTTTTCCGGTAAACATTTTGATACTTTCATGGATTTGGATGGCGAACCCCTGACCCCTGCCGTTTTCCCGGATGAAGTATTCCAGAAAACCACGGAAGCGGAAGTGGATGCCATGGAATCCGGGGATGATATCCGGTCCTTTCAAAGCAGGTATAAACATATCCCCTTTGATCAGATTGCCGTTATTCCCTATGATACCCTGATTTCAATGGGGGGGAGCCTTAAAAGCATTGCATTGAAATATAAAACAAAGCCCCTGGACAATGCTTCGACCTTTCAAATGGTGGATCGATTTGGATTATGGCTTTTTTCCGGTGAGAAAAATGGGGTTTATATTTACAGCGCCAGTGACGGACTGAATTACAGCGGACTGCCCAATATTTTTATCCCCATTCTGATTTCCGTTTTTATTGTTTTGAATACCATGATCGGAAGTGTCCAGGAGCGGAAAAAAGAAATCGGAATTTATACATCCATCGGCATGGCACCCTCCCATGTGTCCATTATTTTTATTGCCGAAGCCGTATCCTATGCCGTATTGAGTGTGGTCATGGGCTATCTTCTGGCCCAGTTGGTTGTGAAAGTTTTTGCAGGGACTGCGCTGCTGAGCGGGTTGACCGTCAATTATTCTTCCCTTGGCGGGGTCTTTGCCATGGCCATGGTCATGCTGGTGGTGGTTTTATCCGCCATTTATCCGTCCCGGATAGCAGCGGCCATTGCCATTCCCGATGTGGAAAAATCATGGGAAATGGCCAAAGCAGAAGGCAATACCCTTTCCATTGACCTGCCGTTCCTGATCAAGGAGATTGAAGCCTTAAGCCTTTGCGGATTTCTTTATCAATTATTTGATTCCCACCGCGCCATATCCCATGGTATTTTCTCAGTGGGCAGACTGGAGGTGACCCCCTTGTCCGAATCTCTTCCGGATGGAAAAAAGGGAATAGGGGAAGGGCTCCCGGGTGATTTTCAAATTGATTTTACAGCCTGGCTGGCCCCCTTTGATCTCGGGGTGATGCAGCAGGTTCATTTCAATATCCTGTCTTCACCGCTGTTTCAAAATTATATGGAAATCAGGCTGGCCATTGTCCGGCAGGCGGGTGAGCACAATACCTGGTGGCGGGTGAACAAAAGATTTGTTAACCTGATACGCAAACAACTGCTCATCTGGCGGGCCATGACCATGGCTGAAAAAGGCGTCTTTGCCGATCTTATGACATCCCGGGCCGGAAAAAAGGATACAGCTATTGTTTAAAGAAAGAAAAGAAGGAGAAACCATCAGGCCCAGAGCATTCATTCTTGGATGTGTTCTGGCTGTTCTCATCTGTGCGCTCACCCCTTTCAATAATGTATACAGGAATGCAACCCCCCTGGGAGGCGGTTATTTTCCCCTTGCCCCGTTTTATATATTGATCTGGCTGACCCTCATCACTGTCCTTTCCGGAAAATGGTTAAAAACAGGATACCTTTTGACAGGATTGGAACTGGTCTTTACCTGGGGACTCATGGTGCTGGTTTCAGGGATTGCCTATACCGGTTTTGCCAGAACCTTTTTTATCAATCTCACGGCCCCTTTTTATTTTTCAAGTGTTGAGAACCGATGGCAGGAGATTATCCAGCCGCTCTTGCCGGATAATTTATTCCCCCGGGGCAATGAAGCTGTTGAATTGATTTACAATGGGCTTGAGGGGGGCCGGGACATGGGGTGGATGGCACTGGCAGGCAATATCCCATGGGATGCCTGGGTCCTGCCGTTTTTTTCCTGGGGTGTTTTCATGGTCATCTGCTATTTTTTGATTCTTTGTATGATCCATATCATCTCGCATCAGGCCATGCAAAACGAACGTATGAATTTTCCCCTTCTGATCGTGCCCAAAATGATACAGACCGCTCTGGAAGAAAAAAATCCGGGTTTGTTTTTCTGCAACCGGTTCCTTCTGGCAGGGGTCGCCATCCCTGTCTGCCTGCATTTATTGAACGGCCTGAATTTTTATTTCCCTTCCGTTCCCCAGATCAATACTCTGGTGCTGGCCGGGTCCTATTTTCCCCAGCAGGGAATTTTCAACGGATTTATAAAACTGAAACTTTATTTTTACCCTGCATTTATCGGATTTGCCTTTCTGGCTTCCAAACAGGTGTCTTTTTCATTCTGGTTTTTTTATATCCTGGGTGCATTTTTCACAGGGATCTTATCGGTTGCCGGATGGAGTTTCCCTGCCTCGGAACTGGGAACCACCTTTGGCCCTACGCTGTCAAGCCCTGAAGAGACCCAGATGATCGGTGCTTTCATCGTCTTTGCGTTTTTTCTCGTCTGGCTGGCCCGGTTCCATTTTTGGGGGATCATCCGGAATGCTTTCACTTTTGCTCAAAAAAACGCTGAACCCGGCCAGGTTACGGATAAAATAGCTTTCTGGGGGACAGGAATGGGATTTTTTTCCCTTGTGCTCTGGTTTTCTTTTCATGGGGTGACCATAGGGCAGAGCATTTTGATTATTGTTTTTTTTCTGTTGTTCACCATGGTAGCCACCCGGGTCGTATGCCAGGGCGGGATCACCTATTTTACCTTGACGGTTGCCCCCTTTGACGCCATCAATACCCTTTTCGGGTTAAAAATACTCTCCAATCCGGCCTTGCTCATCGGCAGCATCAGCCAGAAAATCCTGTTCCTGGATTTACGGGAATCGGTGGCTCCTTCCATTCTTCATGTGCTCAGAATCACGAGAAGGGCAAAATCAAAGGGCCGGATTGCCGGCGCCGTTTTTTTAATGATGGTGGTCTGCCTTATGGTTTCTGCTGTTGCCATGGTCCTTCTCTGCTATAAATACGGTATACGGGACCTTCAAATGGACTGGGCCACCCGGACCACGGTATCGGTTTATAACAATATCCTGCCGGTATTTCAGAATCATATGGAACAAGGGGCTTCCATTAAGTATTTTGCCATAGCAGGAGCCTTTGTCATGGGGCTTCTTTCGATTTTATACCACCGGTTTTACTGGTGGCCCCTCCATCCCATCGGGTATTTGATGGTGTACAGCTCGGCTATGAAGATTTTATGGTTGAGTTTTTTCATTGGATGGATGTTTAATGCATTGTGCATGAGATATGGCGGGATCGGTCTTTTTACAAAAATGCGAAATTTTTTCGTGGGACTGATCATGGGAGATTTTTTAATGGGCGGAACCTGGGCCATTATCGGCTTGTTTGCGGAAACAGGCAGTTACCAGGTCCTTCCCCTGTAATTCACTATATTGCCAGGGTCCAGCGTATATGTATGATGATAAAGAACTGAACGAATACCGGGATCTTCTAAAGCCCCCGGATCAATTCCAAGACGGGTTTAACTGGAAAACCATTGTAGGTGCCGTTTTTATCGGTTTTCTCATGATGCCCGGCAGCATGTACCTTCAACTGGTTATCGGTACGGGGATCGGACCTGCAGCCAGGTGGGTCACCATCATCCTTTTTGCTGAAATCGCCAAGCGTGCTTATGCTGATTTAAAACAACAGGAAATATTCCTACTTTATTATATGGCCGGTGCTGCCATGTCATCTCCTTTTCAGGGATTATTGTGGAATCAGTATCTGGTTCAATCCGATGCCGCAAAAATGCTGGGACTGACCGAATTTATCCCCTCCTGGGTGGCCCCACAGCCTGAATCCGCTTCTCTTCTTGAGAGGACCTTCCTACATCCGGATTGGCTGATTCCCATCCTGCTCCTGGTCGGGTCCCAGATCATCCAGAGAATCGATCAGTTCGGCCTGGGTTATGCCCTGTACAGAATCACTTCCGATGTTGAAAAATTGCCCTTTCCCATGGCGCCGGTGGGTGCCCTCGGAACCATTGCCCTGGCAGAATCCAGGGAAGAAAAGGCCAGGTCCTGGAAATGGCGGATTTTTTCCATCGGCGGGGTCATCGGCCTGGTTTTTGGAAGTGTATATATCCTTCTGCCTGCTGTATCCGGACTTATTTTTATGGAGCCGGTTCGTTTGATTCCCATCCCCTGGGTGGAGCTGACACGGCATACGGAAGGGATATTACCGGCTGTAGCCACAGGTATCCAGTTTGATCTGGGCCTTGTTTTCCTGGGCATGGTCCTTCCTTTCTGGGCTGTGATCGGAGGCCTTGTGGGGCTTCTGATCACCATGGCTCTCAACCCCATCTTATATCATAACGGGATTCTGAGAAGCTGGCATCCGGGGATGGGGACCGTTGAAACCGTGTTTGCAAATAATTTTGATTTTTATATGAGTTTTGGTATCGGTCTCGGGCTTTCCATCGGAATCATAGGGCTTTGGCAGGTGTCCAAATCTTTCCGGGGACCTCAGAACATCCGGAATAACCTGAAACTGCTGTTTAATCCGCCGCCGGGAAGAGGGGATTTTGATTTCAGAATTGCCATTGCTATTTATTTGTTTTCCACCCTTTCCTATGTGATTCTTTGCACCATTTTAGTTCCCACATTCCCCTGGATTTTCTTTTTGATCTATGGCTTTATTTATACTCCGGTCATTTCCTATATCACCGCGCGGATGGAAGGGATTGCCGGGCAGTTTATCAGCCTGCCCATGGTCAGGGAGGCCAGTTTCATTGCGGGCGCAAAATATTTCGGGTATCAGGGCATTGAAATATGGTATGCCCCGATTCCGTTTCACAATTATGGTGAAGCAACGGTGAATTTCAGGCAGATCGAACTCACCGGAACCAGCTTGAGAGGGATCATCAAGGCTGAGTTTATTGTTTTTCCTGTGGTCATGATCGCCAGCCTGCTGTTTTCCCAGTTTATCTGGCGCCTGGCGCCCATTCCTTCAGTCAACTACCCCTATGCCCAGGAATTATGGCATCTGCAGGCATTGAATACGCTTTTAATGCAGTCTTCCACCCTTGAGGGAAATTCCCTGTTTTACCAGGCCATCAATTCAGTCACTGTATTTTCCGGCATGGGATTCGGCCTTTTGACCTATGCCATTCTTAGTTTTTTCGGATTGCCGGTGCTCCTGGTATACGGCATTGTAAGAGGCCTTGGCCAGAGCACCCCCCATGGCCTTATCCTGGAAGTAATCGGTGCCTTCCTGGGCAGGTTTTTTTTCCTGGAGCGATATGGAAAACAATGGCGGCAGTATGCCCCGGTACTTCTGGCCGGTTTTTCCTGCGGCATGGGGTTGATGGGAATGTTTGCCATGGGCTTTACGCTGATATTAAAATCACTCAGCAGCAGCAGTTTCTAAATTAATTATGATGTGATATGATTATGTTCAATAATTTAACCATGAGTTTTTCGAATATTGTTAAAAAGAGGTTTTTATGAAAAAAAATATGCTGATTTTGTGTTTTTTCATGGTGTTGTTTCCATATCATTTTGCCCATGCAAAATTCCCGATTCATCTGGGCGGCTTTGTGTTGGGTGATGATATCTCAAATTACGAGAGCATGGTCGATCTGAAGACCTTCCATGAAGTACCTTTCAATCAATACCTGGAAGAAGGACAGATTATTGTGCAACCCGGATTCAAATCAGGTTTGATTGCTTATGGAATGTGCAACAGCCCTAAAAAAGTACTCAGAATAAAATTAAAATTCAGCGATTCTTCAAAAAAGTTTTTTGAAAGGCTTTTACAAAAATACAGGGAACAACTGGGTGAGCCCGATGAATATAAGGGTGATCCGTTTCAAACCATGATTGCCTGGAAATGGTCTTTTGTAAATGATCAAAAGGAAAGGATCAGCCTCATCCTTCAACACAATATCATGGTAGATGATGAAAAAATGGGAAATTCCGTAAAACTTACACTGACCAGCCGGATTGATGAAGAAAGGGAGTGTTACCTGAAAAAATTTCCGGAAAAAGAATCACAGCCGTTCCAGTTAAAAAAACCTGATAAAGAACTCTGGAAATTATTTGTTCCCTATTAAAGGCTGTATTGAGAAATGTTACCCGACCACGGATGTGTTAAGAAACAGCTTGCCTGGAACAGGATTGCTTTTAAGATTCCGGAAGCCTGGGAAATAGAAAGTCTTGATTATACACACCTGATTGTCAGTGAGGATGGAAATCCTAAAATTGAAATCAAATGGACAGAGTCTCCCAAGTCATTTACGCTTGAAAAACATTTAAAAAAAATTATTTCCAGATCTCAAAAACTGCTCAATATCAAGATCCGCAAGCAATCCACGCCCGATTTTTTTTTACATTCACTCCCCGGGTTTGATTTTTTTTTCTTTTCCTGGGAGAGTCCCTCTTCAAAAGGGGCCGGCACCCTTATCTTTTGCAGTCATTGCCGGAGGGTCACGCTGATTCGCTTTTTTTCCAATTTGGATCTTACGCCAAACTCAATTCCTCATCTGGTCTTGACATCCTTTACCGATCACCCCTTAACCGGACATGTGCCCTGGCATCTGTTCGGTATGGAATTTTCAACACCAATGCAGTTTACACTTTCAGACTACAGTTTTAAACCAGGATATTTTTTTGTCAAATTGTTATACCATAAAATCCATTTAACCGTTTTGAGCTGGGGCCCTGCTTCTTTTCTGCTCTCAGGGAAAACATTGCCTGAATTTGCCAAAGACTGGGTTCCCGGGTTGAAAGGATTTGCAACGGCAGAGACCTCAGACCGCGGCAGCTATCTTGAATGGTCTTACCGGCAAGGGCCTTTTAAAAATGCCGGTTCACTGCCGTTTTTTTCCAGGTATATGCGGTTCACGCTTTTCAGACTTTTGCAGGATACACAAAATAACAGGATATACGGGGTAAAGATTGACTCTCCTGAAACATTTGAAATCGAGTTGATGAAAGGAACCATCATCAATGGGAGTTAAGGGGAAAACAGCATGGACTAAAAAAGAGGCCCTTTTGTGCATACCTGAAAGAAATACAGGATCTGAAGAGATTTTTAAGGATAACGGAGATCTGGTCCTCTCCTTTCCGGTAGTATACAAACCTTTTTTCATGCGGCTTTGGCGCATCGTTGGGGCAACCCCCAGAGAAACATTCAACCGTAAAATACAGCTTGATCGTTTGGGAGCCGATGTCTGGTCCCTGATAGATGGTAAAAGAGATGTGAAAACAATTATTAAATCATTTGCATCACTTCACGGATTGGATAACAGGGAAGCTGAAATTTCAGTAACGCTTTTTCTAAGGTCATTGGGTGAAAAAGGATTGATCAGCATAAATGATCCTTGAAAATTTAAATTTTCAGCATGGCTTCATCAAGATTTTTCTCTATTGGTAGATATCCATCAAACCCGGATATATCAAAAACCTCTCTCACATAGTCCTGAAGGCTGCAAAGGACGATGTTTCCATTCTGCCGTTTAAGGTCTTTTGTTGTTTTGAGCATTACTCTGATCCCGGCACTGGATATATAATCCAGGTTTTCAAGATTAAAAATTATCTTTTTCCGGCCATTTCCCAGGGCTGTATATATCCGGGTTTCAAATTCAGGTGATGTATTGGAGTCAAGGCTTCCTTTAACATTGAATATCTCAACCCCATTAACATTTTCTTGAAAAATTTCCATTGGTTTTATCCCTTTAAGAATTTATTTAAAAATCGGGTTATAAAGGCATCTTACCCGCGATATTTTTTTTTCATGATAATGATGTTTTTATTTTTTTTACGATAATACCGGCATTCATCTATAAAATGCTTTACAAAATGTATCCCCAGTCCACCAATACCTCTTTTTTCAATGGCACACCGGATATCGGGTGGTGGTAATGCATTGATATCAAACGGCTCACCGTCATCCTCCATTCGAATAACCATATCGGTATCATCACAGGACAAAGAAATATCAATATCATGTTCTTTGTTATCCGAAAAACCATGGTTTACCATATTTGTAAATAATTCTTCAAGGATCAGATCTATTTCTTTAAGCTTTCGCTGGGTGCAGTCTATGGATTCTGACATTTTTAAAACAATTGCTTTAAGTTTTTTTAGATCTGACAGCCGGTTTTTTAATGTAATGGATAGCTTCATTTTTCCCATGGCTTTTATTCTGGTGACTCCAAATCCTTGGTTACTCTAAAAAGCATTTATATCAAGCTGATGCCCAGAAGATTCTTGATGCCCTCTTTTTCTTCAGATTCAAATTCAATGATACATTTTCTCTCGGCATTTGCAAGCTTTTGCAAGATAGGGCGCGTGATTTTTAAAATTGTATCGGGAAATTGATCGGCAATTTTTGTAAAAGCTTTCCGGGTCATGACAATACATGTGGTGTCGGCCGTGGCAACCAGTGAAAACTGTTTCACCATGGGTGCCAAAAGAGAGAGCACACCTAAATAGCTTTCGGCTTTGTATTCACGAATCACATATTCTTTATTATTTTTTTTAAGGACAAGGGATGCCGCCCCTGACAAAATATAATAAGCGCATTGATCATCATCATCTTGAAAGAAAATATAGTCTCCGGTTTTATAGGACTGCCTCTTACAAAGAAAGGCAAAGAGCTTGATAACATCCATGGAAAGACCGGAAAAAAATTCTATTTGTCTGAAAATATTAAGATTTAATGAAAATTCACTCCTGTTTTCCGAATCACTTGTGTTCATAAGCGAGTTCATAAAAATACCCCTTTTTTGCCATCAGTTCATCGTAGGTTCCCATTTCCACTATTTTACCGGCTTTTAAAAAAACGATTTTGTCATAGTCCTTTACGATATCAAGCCTGTGTACCACTGCAATCAATGTGCTCTTCCCTTTCCATTGACGGGACAGTACGTTTTGAATTCTTTTTTGAGAATTATTGTCAAGGGCTGACGTTGCCTCATCAAGGATCATTATCCGGGGTGATTTTAAAAAGGTCCTGGCAATGGCCAGTTTCTGCCGCTGGCCACCTGAAAGTTTATTCCCTTTTGTGCCGACATTGAAATTCATCCCTATTTCAATCATTTCCTCAAGAAAGCCTTCACTGATCAAGAGGGCAATAAGGTATTGATTGATTTTTTCCTGGTCTGCAGGATTGGCTGTTTTAACGATTCCAAACAGGATATTATTAAATATGGTTTGGGAATGAATATACTGGTCGTTTTTGAAAAAAGCTACGGCATGATCATGGTATTGCCTGATTTTTTCTTTAAACATAAATCTGCCTTCCAGGATCAGATTTACCATAAAGTCAGGAATAAGCGCGATTCGATGTTTTCCTGGTGAAAACCGTAACGCAAGTTCCAGTAATGCCAGGGTCTGCTTTTTTTCAAGTTGATGCAGGTTTTGATTTTTAATGGTCCTTACGACCTCTTCATATTTGTCAAATTCTTCTGTTTTTATGGGGCTTTGTTCGAAAAACAGTTTGTCTGGTGCTACATTTTTAAGAATATCCACAGTCTGATAAGCAATTTCTTTGCCTAAAGTCAAAAGCGGCCGTTTCAGGTCTGCGTCATCGAGAAAATTAAGAAAAAACTGATTTTCCATTAGATTTTCATTTTTAAACTCATCTATTGCAGGAGCACCGAAAATAATGTTTTCTGTGATGTCGGCATAGGAAAGAAACTGATTTTCATCGAAAAATTCAACCCATTCGGCAATGGCTTCACCATATTGTTTCTGAAATGCCTGTCTCATTTTTATAATAACAGGGATAACCTCCTTTTCATTTTCACTAATAACGGTATTTAATCCGAATCGTAACACATCTACAAACAAGCCGGATTGCTGCAGCACCTGTACAAGGTTATCCAGTTCAAGGGCGCAGTCTCCTTCAAGTGTACACGTTTCACCATGAAGTGCCATATAGGAGTACATGAGATTCTCCTTAATGGTGCCCTCAAATATAAAGGGTGATTGTGATACCAATCCCATGTTCTGTGTAATGTCGGCCTTTGTAAGTTCGGAAATTTCCTTGGTTCCGATGGTGGCATGGCCTGATGTGTATTTGTAAAGCTGGGCAATGGAAAGGGCCAGCGAACTTTTACCGCTTCCTGAGAATCCTACCAGGGCGACTTGTTCACCAGGGCCTATGTCCAGGTTGATATCATCCAGGAGCTTTACGCCTTCCGCGGTTTCCAGATTCATACGGTTGATATTTATTGAACCCTCTAATTCATAGGGCTTTCGGTCATCGGATGTCAGGACGTTGTTTATCTGAACATCAAAATAGCTCATTGTTTTTTTATAATTGACTGATCCGTCCTGATAGACCTGGTAGAACTCGATCAGTTCTTTCCAGGGGTCATACAGTTTTTCCTGTGCTGACAAAAAGGCCACCAGGGCTCCCAGTCCCAATTGTCCTTTAATGGACAGATACCCGCCAATAATGAAGATGAGAAAGGGTCCCAGGTTAACAAAAAAATTGCTGGTTACCTTTATGGCATATTTATTGGTGTTCCATTTGACTCTGATTTTCATCAAGTGGTCAACAATTCCGTCAAATTTGTTTTTTTCTATATCAAATGCACCATTGGCCTGGACCTCATGGATACCGGCAACAGACTCGACAATTTTCGAGGATAATATCCGGGAGGAATTCATTCTTTTTCTATTATCCCGGTTCACCCGTTTTTGAATCAGCGGGATGACATATAGCATGATAGGATATAATGAAAAAGAAACGATCCCCAGCATGGGATTCAGGATAATGAGATATCCGGCAAAGGCCAGGAGGGTTACAATGTTGATCAATGGCACGGCTATGGCCATTCCTATAAAATTACCAGGGACTGTCAGTTCATTGATAATGGAGTTTACAACCGTGCCGGGCGGGGTATTTCTAAAAAAATCCAAAGGGATTTTCAGAATATGATAGTACAATTGTTTCCGCATCTCAGCAGTAACTTTTTCACTGATTCGGGTTTGAATGATATTAATCATCCATTTGAGCAATGAAGCCGATACAACGGCCAGAAGGTAGATCCCGCAATACTTTACCAGAAGTTCCGGTTTTCTTAGATTGATGGCTTCATTGATGATTCTTTGCTGCAATTCAAGGGGAACCACCCGGATGGCGACCGTAATCAGAATAATGATCACCAGCAGGATCTGAAGCTTTACATTCCCATCCAATACCCAGGACGAAAGGGTTCTGTTCACGACAGGGATTTGTTTCCCCCGGGTTTTTATTTCCAATGTTGTTATTCTCCGGATGAGTTCGTTCTGCTGTGTTTATAATATAGTTTTATAGATTTAAAAAGGATTTTTTCAGACTTCTCAAAAGTGTTATAAGGAGCATTCAGTGCAAAAGGCCCCTGTCCGGTAAAGATAATAACGATCAGGCTTGACACCTGAGGGTTCGGGTAGTTTTTCCCAGGTATCGATATGGAACCGGATATTGCTGACAATCAAAGCGCCGGGTAACATTATAGGTTCCAGGAGGGGGCTGATCATATTGATTAATTTTTGGTATTCAGCATGATCACTAGTGCCGAAATCATTATGAAGCAGGGCTACCTTTTTGCCGAATAATTTTGCAGCCTTTGTCAATGTTAAGGTAATTTCGCCAATGAACATATGGTCTTCAGGTGGTGTGCATGAAGGGAAGGCTGCTATTCTCCGATCAAAAACATATATTTCACGGTCAGGTAGTTTTTCGCGCAAATGATCATAGCTGCGCCCGTTGCCAAGGCCAAATTCAAAAACAATGCCGGGGATATCCTTGATCAATCCGGCTGCATGATTCAAGCAGTCTCTCTGTGCTGTCATACGTCGAATAAAACTTTCCAGTTTGCTCATAATTTTAACTCTCTTTTAAAAATTGCCTTTTTCTAAAAATAAAAACGGGATTTGCCCTGAGGAGCAAATCCCGTTCAATTTTTAGCAAAATTTAAAAAAAATGCTTAAAAATTTACACCCAGGCGGAAAAGACCTTCCACTACAGCATCGTCGTTACGATTGTCTGAATAATCGGAATCCACATAGGCTACACCACCGGATACAACAACGCCCGGCATCCAAACATAGTCAAAGTTTCCAAGTGCATAGAATCTGCTTTCCAGGATGTCGTTTTTATTGGGTTCTGCATAGGCAAGCTTGGCAAACAGAGTCAGCTCTTTAGTAGCCTGGAACTGACCATTGGCAACCAGACCCAGGGCACCTTTACCGTTACCGGAAAGATCAAAAATATCGTTTGTTACTCCGCTGAAGGTTGGGTTACCATTTGCGCCGTAACCGCGATATCCGGTGTAAGTACCTCTGTCATAACCTAAATGGCCTGCGAAATCGATGGGGTTGAATGCAGCATCATCAGAAATGTTTGTAACCTGAACTTCATCAGAATCCACATCTTCTGCATACAGACCCAATATACCGGCTTTAAAAGCATCGGTAATGGGGGAATCAAATGATACAAATCCCTGTGTCCCGGCATAATCAGTGGTTGCGCCATTGTCGCCGCTGAATGCGGTTATTTCAGCCTTGAGAACGGCCTTGCCGAACGGAACCGTCGTATAGACTGAATAACCGTCGATGGTATTGTCAACGCTGACATTTGCAAGAGAACTCTGGTCTAATCTTGCCCATGAAAAACCAACATCATAAGCACCGGCTTTATAATCGATTCCGGCACCATAAATATCATTGTCATCATTGGCGCCATTATCAGTTGTAGTATCACCGACCGTTCCGCCTTCAGATTCTTTGGAATAGAGGAACCGAAGACCAACAGGTTTCAGATCCACGTCAGCCATAATTCCCTGGAACTGATCACTCCAGAGGGTTCCATGTGCCCATCCGCCAGCCTGCTGACCTACATTAAATGTAAAAATGCCGCTTTTAACCGTTACAAAAGCATAATCAACCATGATGGTATCAGTACCGGTATCCGGTCTGTAGCCGTCACCCCAGGTCATTTCATCAAAATCACCGCGGAGGGTTGCGCTGACATTGTCATTGACCAGCCATTTGAACTGAGCCCGGAATCTCTGTCTGAAATATTGAGCTTCTTCGCCTGTGCCCGGATCTTCATGAATTGCCAGTGCACGATACTGGCCGCTGGTTTTGAGCTCGCTTGCCATTGCAGGTACAACAAAGCAAGCAGAGATCATTGCGATTGCAATCACTAATGCTAGTTTTTTCATCTCTTTTCCTTTTTTTAAAAAAGTTAAATTTTTTTTTATTGCACTCCTTTTAAATGCAATAAAAAACTTTTGTTGGGCCTAACCTTAAAAAATCGTTCAGAAGCCTTTTATTTCCGGCATCCCCCCTTTCTTCTCAGATTAATGCTTTGAATGATAAACCATAATCCAGGATAGGTGTCAATGGAAAAATCGTATTTTTATTAAAACTTCTATTAAACTCAGCAAAAAATATGCTTAAAAAACGCATTACCAGATCTTCCACCAGGGTTTTTTGCGTTCTCCCGGCTCTTGAACCGGCATCATCCGTTCCGGATTCAACCGCCGTAAATCTTCTTCTGTAATGATTTTTTCATTTTTGTATTTCTCATAGGACGCTGTTGTACGATCAAATATTTTTTTATTGATTTTAGCAGCAACAACGTCCACTTTTGATATCAGTTTATCAAGTGTCCCGGACTGGTCAAAGAAGGTGATATATGATTTTGTCTTCAAATTCCACACCTTTGTGTCAATACTGTAGGCACCGGCAAACTCTGTGATGATTCCTGTAATCACATAATCGGCATTTGTTTTTTCTCCGATTTTGAGAACTGCATTGCTTTCATAGATTTCCTTGATTCCGGATAGAGCTTTGTCCACAATTGATTGCCGGACAATAGTCACATTGTTTTTCCAGGAAAGTCTTGATTCAAGCATGGCCAGGATTCCGGATGTCATATAGGAAAGGTCATTTTCGGTATTTGCTTCAAAAGGGATGATGACCACTTTTTTCAGGGTGTTTACAGCGGCGATGCCTGAAGAAAAGGGGATCAATAGGGCCATCAGCAGGAGAAGAAAACTTTTTTTTACAGGATAATATTTTTTCACTGATATGCTCCGTTTTACATTAATTTTGTTTTCAATAAAGGAGTAACAATTTTAGGATCTGCCTTGCCCTTTGTTTTTTTCATGACCTGGCCCATAAAAAAGCTGAAAAGTTTTGTTTTACCGGTCCTGTAGGCTGCCGTTTCTTCCGGGTTTTCATTGATGACGGTCATGACGGCGGATTCAAGCTCCGAGACATCGGAAACCTGTTCAAGTCCTTTTTCCTGAACAATTCTCTCCGGGTCTTTCAGGGTTTCAACCATAAGATCAAATACGGTTTTGGCTGCATTGGCATTGATCTTCCCATTTTCAATGAGAAGGAGCAATTTTGAAACAGCTTCTGCAGTGACCGGCGATTCGGTGATGGGTATGCCTTTTGTGTTGAGCATACCCAGAAGGATGGTCATGACCCAGTTGGCTGCCTGCTTTTTATCCTTGAGAGGACCGGCTGCTTTTTCAAAGAAATCAGCCAGCGCAAGGGTCGAGGTCAATACTCCTGCATCCGTATCGGAAAGGGCATATTGTTTTACAAACCGGGATAATTTTGCATCCGGCAGTTCAGGCATTTCCTTTTCAACAGCTTTGATCCATGTTTCATCTAAAATGAGCGGAACAAGATCGGGGTCAGGGAAATACCGGTAGTCATGGGCTTCTTCCTTGCCTCGCATGGAAACGGTTTTATTTTTCGATGGGTCCCAGAGCCGTGTTTCCTGGATAACGGAGTTGCCTTCGCTTAAGACATAAGCCTGGCGTTCTATTTCATAGGTAATGGCTTTTTCAATATGCTTAAACGAGTTCAGGTTTTTTAGTTCGGTGCGAGTGCCGAATTCTTTTTTACCCAGGGGTCTTAAGGATATATTGGCATCACACCTAAAACTGCCTTCCTCCATATTGCCGTCACAGACATCAATATATTTGAGGATGTTGTGGAGTTTTCTTAAATAAGCGCCGGCTTCTTCTGCCGATCGTATATCAGGGTCGCTCACGATTTCGATAAGAGGGACGCCGGTTCTGTTGAGATCCACCATGCTTTTGGACCGTGCCGGATCATGGATGAGTTTCCCTGCATCCTCTTCCATGTGAATTCGCGTAATACCAATTTTTTTTAAGCCTGACATATTTGTCTCAATTTCAAGAAAACCGTGTTCTGCAATGGGTGCGGCATACTGTGAGATCTGGTAACCTTTGGGAAGGTCCGGGTAAAAGTAGTTTTTACGGTCAAACCGGCTTTCCCGGTTGATCCGGCAATGGGTGGCGAGGCAGGCTTTGATGGCAAAGCTGACGGCCAGCCGGTTCAAGACCGGCAGGACCCCGGGCATTCCGGTACAGACCGGGCAGGTATTGGCATTGGGGGGTTTTCCGAATTCAGTTGAGCAACTGCAGAAAATTTTGGTTTTTGTTTTAAGTTGCGCATGGACTTCAAGGCCTATGACCGGTTCAAACTGCATGTGAAATATCTTTTCCTGTTAATATATTGCATTGCCGTTAAATAATAACATCCTTATATAGCCTTGATATTTTCAATAATCAATATAATTTTTATTGCATAAAAAAGGCCGAAACTATAAAAATGATACCGACTGATTCAACTGTCACACGGATCAAAACAGGATTGGGAAAAAGGACTCGAAAAAAGGATCGGATGAATATGAAGTTTTTTTTATGTGTCATGGGTATGGTCATGATTGTGGAAGGCTTACCGTACTTTGCATTTCCCTCGAAAATGAAGGAAATGGTTCTTATGATGGTTGGCCTTGATGACGAAAAGCTAAGAAAATTCGGATTTTCCCTTATGCTGACCGGGCTTTTTCTTGTTTATTTTGTGATGAAAGGATTCTGATGTACCTTTTATCCGATTATTCCTATGACCTGCCCCAGGGCAAGATTGCCCAGACTCCCTGTAAAAACAGGAGCGAATCAAAGCTTCTGCATATCAAAAGAGATTCAGGGATACTTACACATCTTCAATTTAAAAATCTTACAGATCTGTTAAGAAAAGACGACCTTCTCGTTATCAACAATACCCGGGTGATTCCGGCAAGGCTTTTCGGGACAAAAGCGTCTGGGGGCAGGGTTGAAATCCTGATCATTGACTATGCAGCAGGGTTGAAATCCCTTGAAAAAAAAGGGTTTTTCCAGTGCGATTGTTTGATCAGGGCCTCTAGAAAACCAAAAAAGGGTGCCAGGATTGTATTTGAAGCCGGTACTGAAGCAGAAGTGGTTGAGGAGAAAGAAAGCATTTCTGAAGTCAGATTTTTTTGCCCGGACGGATTTCTTTGGTTTTTAAATCGGTTTGGTGAGACTCCGTTGCCGCCTTATATTAAAAGAGAAGAAAAAAATGAGCAGATGAATGACCGGACAACCTACCAGACGGTTTATGCATTCAGCGAAGGCGCGGTTGCAGCACCCACAGCCGGGCTCCATTTTACAGAAGAGCTGATGGACAAACTTATGGCCAAAGGGATCGAATTCGCTCCCCTTACCCTTCATGTGGGCTATGGCACCTTTGTCCCGGTCAAGACTGAAGATATCCGGCAGCATCAGATCCATGCCGAATATTTTTCTTTGTCAAAAGAGATTGCCGATAAAATCAATGATGCCCGGCAAAGCAATCGCAGGATCGTGGCCGTGGGCACAACCAGCGTCAGGGTGCTTGAATTTGTCTCGGATGAAAAGGGCAAGGTCAATGCCGGGACCGGGATGTGCAATCTTTTTATTTATCCCGGCTACAGGTTTAAGTGTGTGGATGCTGTGATCACCAATTTTCATCTTCCTGAGTCAACCCTTTTGATGCTGGTGTCGGCTTTTTATGACCGGGAAAAGATCCTTGCCGCATACAAAGAGGCTATTAAAACGGATTACCGGTTTTTCAGCTATGGTGATGCCATGCTGATCGAGTGATAAAACAATGCTGAAATTTGAACTTAAAAAAGAGTCTGCTGAATTCAAAGGCGGTGAGCAGTGCCGGGCAAGGCTTGGGGCTATTACCACCGATCACGGGAAGATTGAGACCCCGATTTTTATGCCCGTCGGAACCGTAGGGTCGGTAAAGGCCCTGAGTGTGGAAGACCTTGCGCACTGCAAAGCGCAGATCATCCTTGGCAATACCTATCATCTTTATCTTCGGCCGGGCATGGACGTGATCGAATACATGAAGGGCCTTCATGATTTTATCCGGTGGAATAAACCCATACTCACCGATTCCGGCGGGTACCAGTTTTTTTCTCTTGCCAAGCTTGCTAAATTTTCAGACGAAGGGGTGGCGTTTCAGTCCCATATCGACGGGTCCCGCCATGTTTTTTCCCCTGAAAAAGCCATTGACATCCAGATGATCCTGGGGTCTGATATCATGATGTCCCTGGATTGGTGCATCGGATATCCGGCCAATGAAAGGGAAGTCATGGCCGCCTTGAACAAGACAACTCAATGGGCGAAAAGAGGATTTGAATTCTGGCGGCAAAAAGGTTCAGTCAATAATCTTTTCGGCATTGTCCAGGGCGGGATGTTCAAATCCTTACGTTCCCTTTCGGCCGGGCAGTTGAAAGAGATTGATTTCCCGGGCTTTGCCATCGGGGGCTTAAGCGTCGGAGAGCCCAAAGACCTCATGTATGAGATGGCAGATCATACCCTGCCTCTTCTGCCTCGCCATAAACCGAGATACATCATGGGCGTGGGTACGCCGGAAGACCTGGTTGAGCTGACCTTCATGGGCTGTGATATGTTCGATTGTGTCATGCCCACAAGAAATGCAAGAAACGGGCAGCTTTTTACATCACGGGGAACCATGAATATCTCCAATGCCAGATACAGGCTTGACAAGGCCCCCCCGGATGCCGAATGTAACTGTTATACATGCGCCAATTATTCACGGAGCTATCTGAGGCATCTCTATAAATCAAGGGAGATTCTCTCATACAGGCTCAATACGATCCACAATATTTATTATTATATGAATCTGATGGAAAAAATGAGAGAGGCCATAAAAAATGACCGGTTCTTTGAATTCAGGCAGGCATTTTATCTGAAAAGACAAAGTGATCCCCGGGAATTTGATTCAGAATAAGGAAAGTTGAGATATCATGCATGAAATGGGAATCGCCGAACAACTGGTGCAAATAGCTTTGGATGCCATTCCAAAGGATATTAAAAATCCAAAGGTGGACATTATCCATCTTAAAATCGGAAAGCTTGCTTCTGTCGTTGAACACAGCCTTACCTTCTGTTTTGAAATCATTACAAAGGATACAGCCCTTGAGAATGCACGGCTTGAAATTGATTTTGTACCGGTGAGGGTTCACTGCAAATCCTGTGATCACTCCTGGGAGGTAACCGGGCCTGTGTTCCAATGCCCATTTTGCAAGGACGGCGATGTTGAAATGATCAGCGGCCGGGAAATTGAAATTATCTCCCTTGAGCTTGAAGAAACCCCTTAAACCAATAAATCCTTAATCGGAACGGAAAAGAACAATGGAAATCAAAATTCAAAAAAAAGTTCTGGAAGCCAATGAAACAGAGGCTGAAAAAAACAGGAAATTTTTCAAAAAAGAAAATGTGTTTGTTCTGAACATGATGTCCTCTCCCGGCTCCGGAAAGACAGAAACCCTCTGCAAAACGCTGACAAGACTGATGCCCGGGATAAGGGCAGGGGTGATAGTGGGCGATATCTGTACCACCAACGATGCGGACAGGCTTGTTAAAACAGGGGCCAGGGTCATCCAGATCAATACGGATCAGTTCGGCGGGGACTGCCATCTTTCAGCACCGCTTGTCATGGATTCGGCACGAAAAATAGGATGTGAAGACATTGATCTTCTGATCGTTGAAAATATCGGGAATCTGGTCTGTCCGGCAGAGTTTGATATTGGTGAAGATTCAAGGGCTGTGGTGTTAAGCGTTACCGAAGGAGAAGACAAACCCTTGAAATATCCCTTGATGTTCCGGGTGGCGGATGTGGCTATTTTAAATAAAATTGATCTTCTGCCCTATCTGGATGTGGATAGAAACCTTGCTGTAGATAATATGAAAAAAGTACACCCTCACCTCCCGGTATTTGAAATGTCGGCCAAAACTGAAGAAGGATATGAACCCTGGCTTGACTGGCTGAAAATAAAAGTGTTTGAAAAAACAGGAAAAGGGCTTTAGGAAAAAAAAAGAAAGGGGGGAGCCATGGAAAATAAAAAAATGGCCTTTAGCGGGTCCTGGTATCCGGCAACGGCCCGTGAATGTGAATCATCCATAGAAAAATTTTTAAGGGAAAAACAAGGTCCTTTGAAGGGTTCTTTTATCGGCGGCATTGTTCCCCATGCAGGCTGGTATTTTTCAGGCTCCATTGCCTGCAGGGTCATTGCTTCGCTTAAATCAGATGAAAAAACAGACACCATTGTCCTGTTCGGTGCCCATATGCATAAGCAGTCCGAACCCTTTATCCTGAGCCATGGTGCAGTTGAAACCCCTTTTGGAGATATCGAGGTGGATACGGAACTTGCGGATAGAATCTGCGATAGCATCAGTATCAAAAAAAGACCTCCATCCAAATTTCCGGACGAGAACACCCTGGAACTTCAGATCCCCTTTATCCGGTATTTTTTTCCTGGGGCAAAAATTGTAGTCATGGGGGTTGCCCCCTCTTTTTTTGCATCCGTCATCGGGTGTACGGCAGCAGAGGAAGCCGGGCGGTTGTCAAAAAAAATCAGGATTATCGGCTCAACAGACATGACCCATTATGGGCCTGATTTCGGGTTCACAACTGAAGGATCGGGTCAAAAAGCCCTTGAATGGGTGAAAAATATAAATGACCGGTCTGCCATGGAAGCCATGATAAGGATGGATGAAGAAAAGATTATCAGGGAGGGTCTTTCCCATCAAAATATGTGCTGCCCGGGTGCTGCCGCTGCCACGGCAGCGGCAGTAAAAAAAATGGGCGCAGTCAGGGCTGTTCAGCTTGACTACGCCACAAGTTTTGAAAAATCGGCTTCCGCAAGTTTTGTCGGATATGCCGGGATTCTTTATGCCTTATCCTGAATAAACCGGACAGCCTTTCTGATTCTCTTTATTGTTTTTTCTTTGCCAAGCACCAGCAGCATTTCAAATATACCGGGGCTGACCGTTGTTCCTGTGACGGCAACCCTCAGGGGCTGGGCAATTTTTCCGAATTTATGCCCGGTTTCCTCAATAATGAATTTGAAAACAGTTTCAAGGGCTTCATGGGTGTAGGGGTCAAGGGTATCTATCATTTCTGCAGATTTTTCCAGAACAGGGAGCATGTCCGGCAATAGAAATTTATCTGCTGCGGTTTTATCATATTCCACTTCGTCCTTATAATAGAATGCAGCTCCTTCTGCCATTTCAACAAGGGTTTTACTCCTCGGCTGAAGGGTCTGAATGGCTCCTATGGTAAAGGCATCATTTTTGGCCTCAATGCCCAGATCGTTTAAGTGAAAGAGCAGGGGACCGGCCAGTTCTTCAGGCGTTTTTTTCTGGATATGTTTTGAGTTTAAGGCCATGAGCTTATCCGTGTCAAACATGGAAGCCGACCTTCCCAGGTGTTCAAGGTCAAATACGTCAATAAGTTCGGCCCGGTCAAAAAATTCCTGATCCCCATGGGACCATCCCAGCCTTACCAGGTAATTGATCATGGCATCGGGTAAAAATCCCATTTTCCGGTATTCCCCCACAGACATGGCTCCATGCCGTTTGCTCAACCTTGTTTTGTCGGAACCTAAGACCATGGGGACATGGCCGAAAATCGGCATGTCGGCTCCCAGGGCCGAATAGATAAGCATCTGCTTGGGCGTATTGATTAAATGGTCATCCCCCCGGATAATGGTATTGATCCCCATGGTGATATCATCAATGACCACAGCCAGGTTATACATGGCAGAGCCGTCGCTTCTGCGGATAATGAAATCATCAATTTCAGAATTCCGGAATGCAGTATCTCCTTTGACAATATCTTCAACAACTGTGGCTCCAGAGTCAGGGGTTTTCAGGCGGACCACGGTATCAGGGCCTTTTTTAAGATTTAAATTCCTGCATTTCCCGTTATACATGGGTTTTAAGCCTTTGGCCTTTGCCTCTTCCCGCATAGCATCCACTTCGTCCGGGGTGCAGGAACAATAATAAGCATGACCGGATTCAATGAGTTTTTCAATATATTCATCATAGATATGATATCTCCGGGTTTGAAAATAGGGGCCATCATCCCAGTCAATGCCGAGCCATTCAAGTGATTCCAATATGGCATCCACGGATTCACTGGTGGACCTGGCCGCATCCGTATCTTCTATTCTCAAGACAAATCTGCCTTTGGTTTTTCTTGCATACAGCCAGTTAAAGAGTGCGGTTCTGGCTCCGCCGATATGAAGATAACCGGTCGGAGACGGGGGAAAGCGTGTAACAATGGGTTTTATTGGGGGGTTCATGGGATCTCCGTAAAATAAATATTGTGTAAAATCGAGCCCTTAAGTATCATAAAACTTTGATTAGAGCAACAGGGTTTAATTTCTTGACTCTTTTTTTAAATTAGGGTAAATAAATGTGTTTTATTCCATAAGCAGTATATGGTGGATAATCAATAAAATAATATAGTTAGGAGAAAACAATGGCAGTACCCAAGCAGCGGAGCTCTAAAGCAAGAGGCAGAAAGAGGCGGACACATTACAAAGTAAGCGCACCCACAGTCGGTGTATGCCCTGAATGTCAGGAACCCAAACTTCCCCATGCAGCCTGTCCTGAATGCGGCGCTTACAAAGAAAGAAATGTAAAACCTACAGTAGAGAGTGAAGAATAAACAAAGGAGCCAGTCTAATTATTATGACTGTTGAAACAAAAATAAAAAAAGTGATTGCAGAAAAAATTCCGGGTCTGGATGTCGAAGACATACTCCCGGAAGCATCCCTGATTGAAGATCTGGGCGCAGACTCCCTGACCATTGTTGAGCTGATCATGTCAATGGAGGAAATTTTTGATATTGAGATTGATGATGAGGATGCAGAAAAACTGATCACAGTCCAGGACGCCATTGATTTCATCAAGGCAAAATCCTGATCATCAGGAAAGCATATGGATAAGGAAAAGCCCATTATTATTGGAAGCGACCATGCCGCCTTTGAATTAAAGGAAAAAATCAAAGGGTATCTTCTGGGAAAAGGATTTCAGGTGGAAGATGCAGGGACACACAGCATCGCTTCGGTCAGTTATGTCGATTATGGAAAAAAAGTGGCTGAAGCGATTTCCCAAGGCCGGTTTTCCCGAGGGATTCTACTTTGCGGCACAGGGCTTGGCATGTCCATGGTGGCCAACCGGTTCCGAAATGTCAGGGCAGCACTCTGCTCTGATATTTTTTCCGTAAAAATGAGCCGGATTCATAATGATTCCAATATTCTTGTCCTGGGTGGACGGATACTGGGGGACATTCTTGCGTTTGAACTTGTTCAGACCTGGCTCGATACCGGATTTGAGGGCGGGCGTCACCTGGAACGGATTCAAAGTATGGACGCCTGATAAGGCGGAGCAGTGGATATCGGGTGCAAACCAAGGGTATGTTTTCTAATGACAGGCAAAAGGGATCATTATATGGGGTATATAGAACAAACAGATTCTCAGGTTGCAAAGATAATTGAGCAGGAGGCAGACCGCCAGGAATACGGTTTGAACCTGATTGCTTCGGAAAATACCGTCAGCCGGGCGGTAATGGAAGCTCAAGGCTCCATCCTGACCAATAAATATGCAGAAGGATATCCTGCCCGGAGATATTATGGGGGATGTGAATTTATAGACCAGGTGGAAGATCTGGCCATAGAGAGAGCCAAGCGGCTCTTCAATGTTGAATATGCCAATGTCCAGCCCCATTCCGGTTCCGGGGCTAATATGGCTGCTTATTTTGCCCTGCTGAACCCGGGGGATAAAATCCTGGCCATGGATCTTACCCATGGCGGTCACCTTACCCATGGCGCTGCCGTCAGTTTTTCAGGCAAACTCTACCAATTTGCCCATTACGGCCTGTCCCCGGAAACGGAAATGATTGACTTAAATCAGGTCGAGACCCTTGCAAAACAACATCGTCCGAAACTGATTGTGGCCGGCGCCAGTGCCTATCCGAGAATCATCGATTTTAAAGGATTTTCCCAGATTGCAAAATCAGTCGATGCCCTTTTTATGGTAGATATGGCCCATATTGCAGGGCTTGTGGCTGCCGGGGTTCATCCAAGCCCGGTCGGGTTTGCCGACGTGATTACAACCACCACCCATAAAACCCTCCGGGGGCCTCGCGGCGGGTTGATTCTGTCTTCGGAAGAATTTGCGAAAAAAATATCCAGCCAGATTTTTCCCGGTATCCAGGGGGGACCCTTGATGCATGTGATTGCAGCAAAGGCAGTGGCCCTGAAAGAGGCCATGGGTGAATCTTTTAAAAATTATCAGCGCCAGGTTGTGAAAAATACGGCTGTGCTGGCCGGCGTGATCATGGAAAGAGGATATAGGCTTGTTTCCGGTGGAACAGACAATCATATGGTGCTGGTGGATTTCAGCGGAAAAGAGATTTCCGGAAAAGATGCTGAAGAGTGTCTCGGGAAAGCCGGGATTACGGTGAATAAGAATTCAGTCCCCAATGAGAAGCGCAGCCCTTTTGTTACCAGTGGTATCCGTATCGGAATGCCGCTTGTGACATCAAGGGGAATGATGGAGGACGCTGCCAGGGAAGTCGGGTCCTATATCTGTGATGTTTTAGACGATGCATCAAAGGTTGATGCTGTGAAAAAGAAAGTCAGAGATCTTTGTGCAAGCTATCCTTTGTATAAAGAGAACCAGGCATGACGGAACCATCTTCTTCAGCCCTGTCATCAGACAGACCTACCTGGCACGAATATTTCATGGGAATCTGTGATCTTGTCTCCAGCCGGTCCACCTGTATTCGAAGAAAGGTCGGCGCAGTGTTGGTCAAGGAAAAACGGATATTATGTTCAGGCTATAACGGTGCTCCCGCCAATGTCCCCCACTGCCGGGAGACCGGGTGTTTAAGGGAAAAACTGAATGTGCCTTCAGGGGAAAAACATGAACTGTGCCGTGGTGTCCATGCAGAACAGAATGCCATTATCCAGGCAGCCTTTCACGGTATTCCCGTAAACGGCTCTATTCTTTACTGCACTAACCAGCCGTGTTCCATCTGCGCAAAAATGATTATCAATGCCGGAATTCTGGCTGTGTATTACCGGGATGAATATGAAGATGCATTAACCCTTGATATGTTTGACCATGCAAAAGTAAAGTTTGTTCGGCTTTCCACCTGATCTGAAAAAGAGACAAAAATGAAATGCCCATTTTGCGGAAATAGAGATACAAAGGTGATTGATTCGCGTCCGGGCAAGTTTGAATTTGAGATCCGGAGGCGAAGAGAATGCCTCGACTGCACCCGCCGGTTCACGACCTATGAACGGCTTGAACAGATCCCGGTCATGATTGTGAAAAAAGACAGTCGCAGGGAAGAATTCAACCGGGAAAAAATTCTTGCCGGAATCATGAAGGCCTGTGAAAAGAGAGCGATCAGCATGGATCAGATTGAAGCCATGGTGGATGAAATTGAGCAGGGCCTGCGGGAGCGCAATGACCGGGAAGTCCCTTCCAAAATAGTGGGCGAAAAAATCATTGAAGCCTTAAAAAAAGTCGATGATGTGGCCTATGTCCGGTTTGCTTCTGTTTACCGGGAATTTAAAGATGTGGCTGATTTTATAGAAGAATTGAAAGGACTGCTTCCCAAAGACTGCCTGCCGGCTGAATTTAATGTAATTCCGGATAAGACCCATGACCGATCATGAATACATGCAAAAAGCCATATCGCTTGCAAAAACAGCAAAAGGCTTTACATCTCCCAATCCCTGCGTGGGTGCAGTGGTGGTCAAAAACGGTGCTGTTATCGGGCAAGGGTATCACCGGAAGGCCGGACTTGCCCATGCCGAAGTGGAAGCCATTGATGATGCCGGACCAGACTCTGCCGGCGCAACCCTTTATGTGACCCTTGAACCCTGCAACCATTTTGGAAAGACCCCTCCCTGTACGCATAAGATTCTCCAGTCAAACATTAAAAAAGTAGTGGTGGGCTGCAACGATCCTAACCCCTTTGTCAACGGCGGCGGCATCCGGTTTCTTGAAGAAAATGGGGTTGAAGTGGTCACAGGGATTTTAAAGGAAGAGGCAGAAATTCTGATCGAAGATTTTATCTGGTATATCAAGAATGATAAAAAACCCTTTGTCATCCTGAAAACAGCCTCTACCCTGGATGGAAGAACGGCAACAGCCGTTGGGGATTCCAAATGGATCACGGGCAGGGCTTCAAGGGCCTTTGTCCATCAGATCCGCCATGAGGTGGATGCAATCTTGATCGGATCAGGAACCCTGCATGCGGATGATCCTTCCCTTACTTCAAGAATTGAAGGCCTTGAAACCAGTGATCCTGCAAGAATTATCCTGGATACCCATTTAAGCATAAAAGAAAATGCCCGGGTGCTGACCCAGAAATCCAATGCAAAAACCATTATTGTCACTCACCTTAAAGCCTTAGAAGAAAAAAGAGCCTTTTTTGAAAAAAAAGGAATTCAGATCATTGATGTGCCCTTGAAAGAAGGAAGGCTTGATTTAAACGAACTCATGATTAAATTAGGCCAGATGTCGTTTTTAAGTGTTTTGATCGAAGGCGGCAGCACTGTGGCCGGAGCAGCCTTACAAACCGGGATTGTGAATAAGGTGCTGTTGTTCATGGCACCGCGGATTCTTGGCGGCAGTGACGGCAAACCCATGTTTGAAGGCAAGGGGCCAAAGCTGATAAAAGATGCTCTTGAGTTGAAAAATATGAGTGTCACCCGGTTTGAAAATGATATCCTGGTGAGCGGATATTTGAAATAAGGTTGAAGATTTTTTGACAGCTCAAAGGGTAAAAGAGTTTAGGTTAAAGAGAATTGTTTACAGGAATCATAGAAAGTTTTGGAGCCATCAAACGGATCGAATCCAAAGGGGAGGGTAAAATCCTTTCCATCGGCTGTGATCTGGATCTGTCTGCAACAAAGATAGGGGATTCCATTGCCGTTAATGGGGCCTGTCTTACCGCCGTCAGTGTTGAGAAACATGGATTTAAAGTGGATATGGCACCTGAGACGGTTGAACGGACAACCTTTAAACATATGACAGTAGGGTCGAGGGTGAATATTGAACGGGCCCTGAAATTTTCAGACCGGATCGACGGGCATCTGGTGTCAGGCCATATTGATGGAACCGGAATTATTTCCTCCATCCGAAGAAAGAGCAATGCCCTGATATTCAGGATCAATGTTCCGGCAAAGCTTGCTGAAGACATGATCGAAAAAGGATCGGTTGCTGTTGAAGGGATCAGCCTTACCATCAACCAATGCACGGATAAGGATTTTGAAGTGAGTATCATTCCCCATACGGCCGGTATTACCACCATCGGTCATAAAAAGGTGGGAGATGCCGTCAATATTGAAACCGATATGATTGGAAAATATATAAAGAAAATAATATCAAAGAGAAATTCCTCAAAAAATGATGCATTGCCTGAAGGTAAAAATGATATCAGCACGGAGCTTCTCGCAAGGAATGGATTTTTATAAGATTAAGGATTGAGAAACATGCCTCATTTGACAATAGAACAGGCCATAGAAGAAATCAGAAAAGGGA
>Ga0156388_1175_pt1 | contig 33070 bp, 30 predicted proteins | sample RifOxyA3_FD_108032 | JGI IMG/M metagenome (GOLD analysis project Ga0156388, IMG submission 108032) | Desulfobacterales bacterium RIFOXYA12_FULL_46_15
CATCATGATCCCCCTTGCCTTCATCATCGAGCGCCCTTTAAACCTTCACCCGACTGCAGTAACCTTTGCTGCTCTTTTCAGCCTCGCCGCCATATCCACGTCCCTGGCCTATATTATTTATTTTTATGTGCTGGCCAAGGCCGGGGCCACCAATATACTTCTGGTGACCTTTTTAATTCCCGTGAGCGCTATTTTTCTCGGCGTGATGGTTCTTGGCGAAACCCCCGGCTGGAATGCCTTTGCCGGTATGGGCCTTATCTTTGCCGGACTCATCTGCATTGACGGACGGCTTCTCACCTGGAAAAAGAAGGTATCCGATGCATAGCAGACCCCTTTAAGTTCCTTGCCGGGTAAAACAAGCCGGTTTTAATGCTGTTATAAGGAGAAAAAATGCGGGTAGTCGCACTGATCGAAAACACAAAGCAGGAAGGCAGGGGTGATCTGAAGGCAGAACACGGCTCATCCGCTGCCTGTGAATCCGTTCAGTGTTCAGGGTAATAGGGCAGCAGAGCCTCGATATCTTTTCTCAGGGTCTTGACGAATTCCATACCAGTGTTCTGCTTGGCTTCCATGGCATCCACAATCACCTTATGGTGGTTTTCCAGACGCTCTGAATAGTCTTTTCCTCCGGGTTTGATTCGCTGGGTCAGGAAATAGTCACATACGGTTGAAATGATTTTCTGGGCATGGGCTTCCTTGTTCATTATCCAGCGGACCAACTGGTTCTGGGATTGTGCATCTTTACTACTGCTCAATTCCTGGATCATCTTTATGGATTTTTCAATGGTTACCGTATCTTCAAGCATGGACATCACACGGGCATGATCATTATATATTCCGCATGGAATTTGACAATGGGCATTTACCCCGGGGGTGTATGCGATAACGGATCCCAGTAAAAAAAATACTGATGTAAAAAAGATTCTGATGTGGTTTTTCATGGCAGTCTCCTGTTTATAATTGATTCGCATCAAACAATCCGAATCCTGAACATCTGCATTCAAATGAGTTTATTTTTTTAAATGCAGAGAATCCAGGACAATATTGTGGTGTTGATTTTCTTTTGTTTATTTAGAAATAAACCGTCTGCCATCGTTATGCAATACATAAAGATATGTATTATTGCAGTCATCAGAAAAATCAAACAGATATAAAGATACTGCAGCCGTCATGGCCGATGTGCGGCCTGCAATTTTTTCAGACCGGATAGGGTTGTCCGGATACCTGCCGGTTTTGATTCTTCCTATGATGCACGCCTTGACATTTTTGATTTTGCCATAATTATTTAGGCAAAATTATTAACGTAAAATAACCGAAGACAGGAGTAACCATGGGAACAAAAAAGACACGTAAATTCAAAGCAGAGGTGCAGCAACTTTTGCACCTGATTATCAATTCATTGTATTCCAACAGGGAAATATTTGTCCGGGAACTGATCTCAAATGCCTCGGATGCAATTGACAAAGCCGGATTCAAAGAGCAGACTCAGCCGGAACTGTTTTCAGATGACAATGATTATCATATCCGGATATCCCTTGATCCTGAGAAAAAAACTTTCCAGATATCGGACAATGGTATCGGGATGACCCTGGATGAAGTCAATGAAAACATCGGAACCATTGCCCAGTCAGGTACTGCCGCTTTTGCGAAAGCCCTTGAAAACTCAAAGAAAGACAATCTCCTGACCCCGGAACTCATTGGTCAGTTCGGGGTGGGTTTTTATTCAGCTTTTATTGTAGCGGACAAGGTTGTACTCGAAACTCTGGCACCCGGTGAAAAACAGGGCGTCCGGTGGGAATCCGATGGTAAGGGATCTTATGTGGTAGAGGATATCGAGAAGGAAAAACGGGGCACAACCGTTACCCTTTTCCTGAAAGACCCGGAAGAAGGGGAGCAGGATTTTACCGAAGAATACACCATCCGGCATATTGTCAAAAAACATTCGGATTTTGTCAGCTATCCCATTATCATGAATGTGGAGGCCAGCGACCCCATCCCTGAGAATGAAATCATCAAGGATTCAAGCGGCAAACCCATCGGTGATACGTTTCGGAAAATCAGGAAGGATGAAACCCTGAACTCCCGGAAAGCCATCTGGTCAAAGGCCAAGGAAGATGTTACGCCCGAGGAGCATGAAGAATTCTATAAACATATAAGCCATAACTGGGACAAACCCATGGAGGTCATCCACAAGCGGTTTGAAGGAGTGACCGAATATGATGTTCTCATGTATCTGCCGTCAAAGGCGCCTTTTGACATGTTCCGGCCGGAACGGAAGCACGGCATGCAATTGTACTGCAAACGCGTTTTTATCATGGATGACTGTAAAGAGCTTTTGCCTGAATATTTCGGCTTTGTCCAGGGTATTGTGGATGCGCCTGACCTGAATCTGAATGTGAGCCGTGAAATTCTTCAGGAGGATCGCCTGGTCAGAAATATCCGGAAAAATCTCGTAAAGCAGATTTTTTCCGTCCTTGAGGGCATGGAAAAGGAAAAATACGAAGAATTCTTCAATGAGTTCGGCCAGGCTTTGAAAGCCGGTATCCCCACGGATTTTGAAAACAAGGAGAAACTGGCTGCCCTTTTAAGATATAAGACCACAAAATCCGACGGCAAATATGTCACCCTGGATGAATACATCACCAATATGAAGGAAGGCCAGAAAGAGATTTATTATCTGACTGGTGAAAATCTGACCTCCCTGATCAATTCCCCCCTGCTTGAATCCCTGAAGGCCAAGGATTATGAAGTCCTTCTCATGGTGGACCCTATTGATGAATGGGTGACCCAGTCCTTGTTTGAATATAAGGAAAAGAAACTCAAGAGTGCGGAAAAAGGGGATCTGGACCTGGATAAGGTGGATGATGAAAAGAAAAATGAATATTCAGCACTTTTATCATTCCTGAAAGGCAAGCTTGAAGACAAGGTCAAGAATGTGGTGGTTTCTGCAAGGCTTACGGATTCCGTCTCCTGTCTGTCCGGTGATGCCTGGGGCATGAGCGCCTATATGGAAAAAATCCTGAAGGCTTCAGGCCAGAAGAGCCCTGAGCAGAAAAGGGTCATGGAAGTCAATGTCAGCCACCCGGTTCTGGTAAAAATGAAAACCATATTTGAAACTGACACTACCAACCCGGTGCTCAGGGATTACAGCGAGCTTCTCTATGACATTGCCGTTATCAGCGAAGGCGGAAAACTTGATAATCCGGCAAAATTTTCAAAACAGCTCGGTGATCTCATGGCTAAAACCCTATGATCATTTTCCTTGAGACCCTGGGATGCTCAAGAAACCAGGTGGACAGCGAGATCATGCTGGGAAAGATCGTGGCAAAGGGTCACACCCTATCAAGTGACCCGGCTGCGGCAGAGGTGATTATCGTCAACACCTGCGGATTTATATCAACAGCCTCGGACGAGGCTGTTGATGTTATCCTGGAAATGGCGGAATACAAGAAAACCGGGGTCTGCAAACGGCTCATCGCCACAGGGTGCCTGGCACAAAGATATAAGGATGATCCGGATCTGACGGCAACCTTGCCGGAAGTGGATGCGTTTCTGGGTACGGGAGCCTGTGAGCATATTGTGGAAGCCGTGGAAAATAAGGAAATAAAATCCTTCACCCTTTTTCCTGATCCCAATAAAAGAGCATTCCAGGATATTTCAGAACAAAGGCTGCTTCTTTTTGATCATTTTGCCTATGTCAAGGTGTCTGAAGGCTGCAACCGGAAGTGCACCTATTGTATTATCCCGAAACTCAGGGGTCTTCAGCGGTCAAGACCGGTCCGGGAGATTGTAAAGGAATCGGAAACCCTTGTTGAAAGGGGCGTCAAAGAGATTATCCTGACGGCTGAGAATACAACGGACTATGGCCGGGACATGAAAAACGGCAAAGGGTTTGACCACGTGTTGTCGAGCCTTGCCCACAGCCTTGACAAAAAAAACGCCTGGATCAGGTTTTTATACACCCACCCTGAAACATTAACGGAATCCGTGATCCAGGCGGTTAAAAATCATCAAAATATCTGCTCCTATTATGATGTGCCCATCCAGCATGCCTCCTCCAGCATATTAAAAAAAATGGGGCGTCCCTATACGACAGAGGATCTGTATACCCTGTTTGAAACCATAAAATGGATTGACCCGGATGCAACCCTTCGAACCACTCTGATTGTGGGATTTCCAGGTGAAACTGAAGAGGATTTTAAGACCCTGATGAAATTTATCAGAGATATCCGGTTTGATCATCTTGGCGTGTTCATTTATTCGGATTCAAAAGATTTGAAATCCCATCTGTTAAAGGATCATGTCCCGCCCAAAATCGCAGAAATCCGCCATGACAGGATCATGGAAGCCCAGGCAAGAATTTCACAATCCATTAATGAGAACCATGTGGGAAAGGTGTTTGAGGTTCTTGTTGAAGAAAACCCGGAGCCTGGGGTGTATATCGGCAGAACCGGGTTCCAGGCCCCGGAAGTGGATGGGGTGACCTTTATTTATGCAGACGGGCTTGAAATCGGGGCCTTTGTTAAGGTAAAGATTACGGATGCGTTTGAATATGATATTGCCGGAGAGCTTGCATGACAAAGGATTTAAAAAAAAGAATCATTGAGATGACGGCAGATGACCTTGAAAAGGTTGAAGCCGCCCTTGTGCATCATTTGAACCCCAATCTGGAACTGGTCCGTGAAATTGCCTCCCACCTGCTTTTCAGCGGCGGGAAGCGGTTAAGACCCCTTCTGATGATTCACAGTGCAAGGCTCTGCGGGTATTCCGGCGGATCTGAAATAGAATTTTCAACCATATTTGAATATCTTCACGCCGCCACCCTTCTGCATGACGATGTGGTGGACAAAGCCGATACAAGAAGGGGAAAAAAAACGGCACATACCCAATGGCCGGCTCCGAAAGTTATTCTGACCGGTGATTTCCTTTTGGCCCTGTCCCTTGATCTGGCTTCAAGAACACAGCAGCCAAAGATTATTTCCGTTATTGCTGGCATTACAAGGGATATGTCCCAGGGGGAAATCAACCAGCTTGGAAAAAAGGGAAAGATTGATCTCTCTGAAACAGAATACCTTGATATCATTGAAAAAAAGACTGCAGTTCTGATCCGGGGAGCATGCCAGAGCGGCGCCATCCTTGCAAATACGTCCAAAGAAAGACAGGAAGCCTTAAGGCAATATGGGTTCCACACCGGCATGGCCTTTCAGATGGCAGATGACCTTCTGGATTATAGCGGCACAAAAGAAGCACTCGGAAAGGCTCCCGGGGCAGATATCCGGGAGGGAAAGCTCACCCTGCCGGTGATCCACAGCCTCTGCCATGCATCGCCGGAAGACAGGACCTGGATGGAGAAAATCATTACAGATACCGAATTTATCCCTGAGCAGTTTGACATGTTCAGGGATAAATTGGTCAGATACAAGGGAATCGACTATACCCGTAAATGTGCACAGGATCATGTCAAAAAAGCAACCCGGTGCCTGGACGGATTTGAAGAAGGGCCGTCCAAAGAACTTTTATGTATGATCGCGGAATATTCCATTGAAAGAAAGGTGTAAATTAAGAATGTTTAAAAAATCAGGGATTGCGGTTTTTTTTGTTTTTTCCATCAGCCTCTGGGTTCTGGCCGGGCCGGTTTCTGCTGCCAGGGATTCAGGGACGTTCATCAGCGTGACCACCGGCAGAAGACCGGTGGTCAGTCACAATATCCAACAGGCAAAACAGGGCGCCATATCCGATGCTCTGGGGGCTGCGGTACAAAATGCCCTTTCCGATCTGTTAACGGCCCGGGTTTTAGCTTCCAGTCTGGATTTTCTATATAGCGAGATCCTGTCTCGCCCTTCAGATTTTATCATCGCTTACCGGTCCCTCAGTGAGATTGAACACAAAAATGCTATTCTTGTGGCCATAGAATCCAGGGTCAATCTTGAATTGCTTGGCAAAGCCCTGACAGATGCAAAAATACTGGATGCTGGAAAAGATAAACCTAAAATTATGTTTTTCATTTCTGAAAAAACACCGTCAGATGATATTCCCAGGCACTGGTGGGGCAAAGATCCGGTATCTGCCGCGTCTTTGTCGGAAGAGACTATTATCGCTAAAATGATCCGGAACAGGTTTATCCCGGTCGGTACAGGCCCGAAACATCCGGACGCTTCTTTTTATAATATCACCTTTGGTTCATTGAATGATATTGATGCGGCCCGGAGCCTCGGCCGGGAAATGAAGGCTGATATGATTATTTTCGGAGAAGCGGTTTCATCCTTGGCCACCAACCGGATGGGGGAAGAAAAAACTTTTGATGCACAGATCCTGCTTGACGCATATGACGTGAACACAGGTGAAAAAATTCTCAGTTCAAAGGTTCAAGCCGTGGCCAAAAGCAATACGGATGAGGACGGCCATAACCAGGCCCTTGTCAAGGCGGCAGACCTGTCGGCGGCAGACCTGGCTGAAAAAATCAATTCATACTGGAGCCGGAATTTGAGCAAGGAGCAATCCTTTGATCTGAAACTTACCGGAGATCATTTCCTTCCCCGGTTTATTGCATTAAAACAACGGCTTAACAATATACCGGAAATTGTAAGTATTTTGCAAAAGGAAATGGGATCAGGCAGTGCTCTTGTTCAAATCCTGTATAAAGGCAAACCGTCCCGGTTTGCCGATGCCGTAATGCTCAAGACCTTTGATTCGTTTGGTCTTGAAATTACAGAGGTAACCGATAGTCTTGTCATCATCCGGTTTATTGAAAAAGAAAAGGAGGATGCCCACCAGGGACCGGCATTGCCGCCTGAGGAAAAAAAGGTACAACCTTAATAAAGATTAGTTTTTCTTGACACAAACAAAGTGTTTTGATAATAGAACATAACGCTTCAGGCGCGTAACTCAGTTGGTAGAGTGCTACCTCGACACGGTAGAAGTCAGCGGTTCAAATCCGCTCGTGCCTACCAGAAAAATCAAGGGCTTACGGGAAATAACCGTAAGCCCTTTTTTTGTGACTACATATTCAAGCCCGGATCAAATATTTGTCTCATACCGGTATACTTCTTGCTGCCATTCATCCTGAGGATAACCGTTTTGTTTATTCATGGCGGATTATCAAGATAAAATGACCTGAAAAATTTAAAAGGGGAAGCAGAGTTTATGGGTATCCATTTTGACAATCCCGTCCATAAATCAGGGTCCTTTCCGGTTTCTGGGACGGTTCCGGAAAATAAAAGATTATCAAAAACAAGAATTTCCGAACCAGGCTCTTTTATCCGGTTTTTTAAAAAAGCTTCCGGCGGTTCTGTGGAAGAAACATCTGAAACTCAGCCGGAATCTTCTTTAAAGGCCCGAAAAGCCTTGGAATTATACCACAGGATGGAGCTTGAGATGAATGAAAGCCTGCTTAGAATCATGTCTGATGGCGAAGAGGAAGATAGGGCCAAGAATTCTTTCATGGCGGGTCAAAAGAATATCCTTCCGGGAAAAGCAAAAGAGGCGCCTCTTTTGTCAAGGATCCGACAGACCATGTCAGAAACTGATCAGCCGAAGGTTCAACCGGCCGGCCTGATGGTTGAAAAGACAGCGAAAACCGGTATGAATGATTCAGGGCACCATGATATTGATATGATTATCCAAAAAGCCGCCTCGCTCTATGGTGTGGATTCCGGCCTTATCCGGGGGGTGATTGAAGCGGAGAGCAATTTTAAACCTGATGCAGTTTCGTCCAAGGGGGCCATGGGGTTGATGCAGCTTATGCCCGGGACGGCTAGGGAACTCGGAGTAACCGATCCCATGGACCCGGTTGAAAACATCATGGCAGGGACACGCTATTTAAAAAAGCTTCTCAACCGATATGGCGGAAGCGTTCCCCATGCCCTGGCAGCCTATAACTGGGGGATGGGGAATCTGGACTCCCGCCGGAGCAGGATGCCTCTTGAAACAAGGAATTATGTAGCAAAAATCACCGGGGTCTCTTTTTCATAAACCCTATCAGACCGGTATAAAACAGACGGATTGTCTTTGTCCTAAAGTGCCTGGCTAAAAGCCTTTCCCGGTGATTAAAGTTTGAATTCCTCAGCCCAGAGAGTGAACCTCTCGGCATGATCGATGTTTATTTTTTTAAGTTCTTTAATCACCTCTGCTGTGGTGATATTTCGACCTGAAAATTTCGGGTTTTTAGAATGGTATTTGTCTGCCGCACAGATTATTTTTTCTTCAAGGCTGACAGGTACCATATCCCTATGCGGCAGAGGAAGTTTGTTTAAAAGGATGTTTTCTTTCGTAATTCCGGCTCCGGTATGGCGTTCGCTGACCAGGCCGTATTCAGGCGGTAATCCCAGTTCATCCAGGAGTTCGCGCCCAAGATACCCGTGGCACACGTAGGATGCCTTGCCATAGCATCCGATGGATTCGGACCGGGTGAGAAAAATACCGATGTCGTGCAGCATGGCAGCGATCTGAATGAATTCCAGGTCAGGGTTCAGATGCGGCAGGCGTCCGGCGATTTCAAGGCTTTTTTCAGTCACAAGCCGGCTATGGTTCACAAGGATGTTATAAACCTTTGTTCCGGGTTGATAAAATTTTTCAATGATCAGTATGGGGTCTATTTTCAAGACAACAGAACTCCTTCAATAAACGGGTCCAGATCTCCGTTGAGAACCCTGTCCACGTCACCCATTTCAAAATTGGTGCGGTGGTCTTTGACAAGACGGTACGGATGAAGCACATAGGATCGAATCTGGTTGCCCCAGGCTGCATCATCTTTACCGTCATGAAGGTTCTGCATTTTTTTGTCCTGTTTTTGTTTTTCAAGCTGATAAAGTCTTGATTTTAAAACCTTGAAAGCAATTTCCCGGTTCCTGTGCTGGGAAGATTCCTGCTGGCATTGAACCACGACACCGGTGGGCAGATGGGTGATCCTGACGGCACTGCTGGTCTTGTTGACATGCTGGCCACCGGCGCCGCTGGCGCGGAAGACATCAATCCTGAGATCTGATTCATCGATATCGATGATGATTTCATCTTTGATTTCAGGATATACAAAGACCGATGCAAAAGAAGTTTGACGTTTTCCGCCCGCATTAAAGGGTGAAATCCGCACCAGGCGGTGGATGCCGGATTCAACCTTCATGAACCCGAAACAGTTGGTGCCCGACACCCGAAGGGTCACCCCTTTGATCCCGGCTTCATCGCCTGGCTGGTAATCGATAAGTTCACATTTATATCCTTTTTTATCAATCCACCGGGTATACATGCGAAACAGCATTTCGGCCCAATCCTGAGAATCTGTTCCGCCTGCCCCGGCATTAATTGAAACAAGGGCGCCCCTGGCATCATCTTCGCCGTCAAGTGTGATTTCAATGGAAAATTTTCTTATTTTCTTTTCCAACTCAGCTAAAAGCGATGCTGCTTCCATTTCACTTTCCTTGTCGGATTCTTCAAGGGAAAGGTCATAAAGAACCTCGATATCTTCAATTTCTTTATGGATGGTTTCAAAGGTGTCCACCAGGTTTGAAATAGATGTCCGTTCTTTTAAAAGTTCGGTGGCCTTTTCTGCATCAGTCCAGAAATCTTCCTTTGAAATCAGGTGTTCAAGTTCCCGAAGACGTTTTTTTTTGACCGGGAGGTCAAAGATACTCCATAAGTTTCAAGGCTTTTGAATGAATGGTTTGAATAGTCTGTTTGATTTCTGCGCTCATTTTTTATTTCTCCTAAACTTGTGTCTTATGCCTTTTACCATGAAAGCGAGACAGAAAGCAACCATGGCACTGAAAGCAAAGATATCCCCGTACCGGGTGTAAAAACTGATAAGGGTCAGGGCCGGAATTTGTCTTGTAATGGCCCTGTCCGTGAACAAAGGGGTTGTTTCAAGGATTTTTCCCGTGGGGTCGATAAATCCTGAAATTCCTGTATTGGCGGCCCTGGCGATAGATCTCCGGTTTTCCACAGCCCTGAATACGGCCATGGAAAAATGTTGCAGCGGTGCCGAGGTCTGCCCGAACCAGGCGTCATTGGTAATGGCGGTCAGGATATCTGCCCCGTTTTTTACAAATCCTGAGGCTATTTCTGGGAACAGGATTTCAAAACAGATGAGCACCCCTGTTTTGTGCTCTTTGAAATCAAGAGGGATAAAGGATCTATCTCCTGTTGAAAAATTTCCGGCCTGGGCCGTTATTTTCCCGAGAAATGTCAGGTATTTCCCAAAAGGAACGTATTCACCAAAGGGCACCAGACGGTTTTTGTCATAGGTTCCGGTTACAATGGAAAACCGGTTCAGCATATAGGCCCGGTTATAATACAGGGTTTCTTTGCCATGGGATTTAAAGGCCGGGCTGCCGATCAGATAATGAGTCTTCGATTCCCGGACGCACTGGTCCACAAGATTCGACAATACGCGTTCATAACCGTAATAGAATGGAAGGGCGGTTTCCGGCCAGATGATCAGTTCAGGTTCGTCCTTTATTATGGTTTTTGAAAGAAGAATGTATTTATCAACGGTTTTATCCTTAAATTCATCGCTCCATTTCATATCCTGTTCAATATTCCCCTGGATCACCGAAATGGCGGGTTTCGGGGCTGAACTCATCAAAGAATCAATGGCTGAAAGCCGCTGTCTGCCGTAAAACAAAACAGCTGAAATCAGAAAGACGGTGAAGAGCATGACAATCACGGATTTTTTTCCTTCTTTTTTTCGTAACATGATAAAGAAATCGGCAAAAACGCAGTTGATGAGCACAATAAGGAATGAAACGCCGTAAACTCCTGAAAAATCTGCGATCTGGATAAATAAAAGATTTAAATACTGGCTGTACCCCAGGCTTCCCCAGGAAAACCCCGTGAATGCATAGGTTCTGATGTATTCAAGGCTTGTCCAGAGACAGGCAGCCAGGATGGGGGTGAAAAAGGGAGGAGCGTTGAGTTTTTTTGATAGAAAAGCAAAAACTGCCGGATAAAGAGCAAGGTAAAAACACAGAAGAACCAGTGTGGAACCGGCCATGATAAGGTGAAGTCCGCCGTAAATGTGGATGGTTGGGATGATCCAGTAGATCAGTGTGATAAAATGAAAAAGTCCTGCAATAAAACCGCTGTAAAAAGATTGTTTCAGCGTCAAGGCGGGAAGGGATATCAGCCATGGGATCAGGGCAAAAAAGGCGATATAGGAAAGCCCTGTCTTTGGAAATGAAAGGGTCAGCAAAAGTCCGCTTGCAACTGCCGGTATATATTGAATAAAGAGAAACTCTTTTTTTTTTAGCATTCTTCTTTTTCTTTTCTTATGTTAATTAAAATTTTCTGCTATACTTACCAAGAACTCGAAAAGCAGTCAAATTATGAAATCATCGGCAGGATAATTATTATATGAACAATGATTATCAGGAAAATGATATTGAAGGCAATACCAGAGACCTGACATCTCATAAAGGATTCTTTGATGTGAATGAGCAGGGTTTGACCCCGAAAGAAATGAAAACCATCCTTGATTCTTCACCGGTTGGGATAGCGATTGTCAAGAACAGGGTTCTTGGCTGGACTAATGACGTGTTTCACACCATGCTCGGATATGAACCGGATGATCTGAAAGGGAAAAATACACGGATACTGTATGCGGATTATAAAGAATATGAAAGGGTGGGGGTTGATCTTTATTCTCATGTGGACAGGTTTGGAAACAGCCTTCTGGAAACCAAACTCATCAGAAAAGACGGTACAACCCTGATCTGCATGCTCAGGGCCTCAAGACTGGATACAAAAGATCCTTCAAAAGGCATCATCGTCATTGTTACGGATATTTCCGAACTCAAGCTGCTCCAGATTCAGCTCCAGCAGGCCCAGAAGATGGAGGCCATAGGGGTTCTGGCAGGCGGGATATCCCATGATTTTAATAATATCCTGATGGGTATCCAGGGGCATTTGTCACTGATGCAGATTGATCTGTCTGCTGTTGAAAAAGTTGGGGCCCATTCCAGGCACATCGGAAGACTTGTGAAAACGGCCGCAGAGCTGACAAGCCGTCTGCTCGGGTTTGCCAGGGGGGGGAAATACCGGATCTCGGTATTAAATGTCAATGAACTGATGACCCTGGCCCTGGAGATCTTCAAGCCTACCCGGAAAGATATCATCATTCATCAGGACTTTGAAAAAGAACTTTATCTTGTGGATGCAGACCAAACCCAGCTTGAGCAGGTTTTCCTGAATCTTTTGATCAATGCATCCCAAGCCATGTCCGGACCCGGAGAGATTTTTGTCTTTACGCAGAATATTTTTATTGATGCAAGACATCCTTATCCTTTTGAAGTCCAACCAGGGCGGTATATCAAGATCACGGTAAAAGATACCGGCATCGGTATGGATATGGAAATCCAGAAGAAGATATTTGATCCTTTTTTTTCAACAAAAGAAGTGGATGATAAAAAAGGCAGGGGACTGGGTTTATCCACGGTTTTTGGAATCATAAAAAACCATCGGGGTTTTATCCTGGTTGAGAGCGAGAAAGGAAAAGGCGCAAGCTTTCACATCTGTTTACCAGCCTCCAATAATATCCATCTGAAAGACATAAAAGAAGAACCCAGGCCGTTTGATCAGGTACAGAAGGGATCGGAAACGATACTCCTGGTGGATGATGAGGAAGAGATCGTCAACGTGGGCAGGAATTTTCTGGACAAGCTCGGGTATAAACCGCTGATTGCACGAAACGGATTGGAAGCCGTCGAGGTATTCAGGACTTATAAAGATGAGATTTCACTGGTTGTGCTTGACCTGATCATGCCGAAAATGGATGGGAGACAGGCATTTCTTGAAATCAAGGAAATAAAAGCCGATGCAAAGATTCTGATATCCACGGGTTATGCCGTTGACGATAAGATTGAAGGGTTTCTGAACCAGGGGTGTCACGGATTCATACAGAAGCCGTTTTCCCTTAATGAATTTTCCAGGGCCTTGAGAAAGATTCTGGACAAGGCAATATAGCCTTGTCACCTATATCAGGCCGCCGTTTACCCCAAGGATCTGGCCGTTTATATAGGCTGCTTCGTCTGAACATAAAAATGCAACAGCATGGGCAATTTCTTCCGGTTTGCCAAGCCTTTTGGCCGGTATGGAGTCAAGAAGACGGCCTATGTCCATTCCATCCAGCATCTGTGTGTCAATAAACCCGGGTGAAACTGCATTTACCGTGATGTTCCTGTTCCCCACCTCCCTTGCCAGGGCTTTTGCAGCACCGATAAGACCGGATTTTGCGGCGCAATAATTTACCTGGCCCGGGTTTCCCATCTGCCCTGCGGCTGACGTCACATTTACAATTCTGCCGGATCTGTTTTTCAGCATCTGTTTAACCACAGGTTTTGTCACATTATAAAAACCGGTCAGATTGGTATTGATAACATTTTGCCATGCATCTTCCTTCATCATGGCCAGAAGCCCATCCTTCCTGATGCCTGCATTATTCACAAGGATGTCGATTTTTCCTTTTTCCTCAAGGATGATCCGGACTGCTTTTTGCGAATCTTCAGAACTTGTCACATCAAACGGCAATAAAGCCCCCTGGCCGTTACACGCATTTATGTCTTCAAGGGTTTTTGCAGCAGATTCCCTGTCAGACAGATAGTTGATATAGACAAACACCCCCTGGCCGGCTAATTTTACGGCAATGGCCCTTCCGATTCCTTTTCCCGCCCCTGTGACAAGTGCTATCTTTTGCGTGTTCTGGATCATGGATGCTCCGGAATATTCTGGTTATTATAAAAAGGTCAACTCACACACCCGCATGGAGAATGCCTTTATCATCGGAAGGGATTCATTTCAATAGATTTCTGACATCCCTGGATATTTGCCATATTTCTTAAAAGGCCAATCCAAGGGAAAAATTATCCTGGATTGTGGGATTGGATATCCCTTGATAAAAAAAAATGATAATGGAATAATGCAAGATCGACTTTGATATGGATTGATACAGGGTTTTACATCTGTAAGGACTCGGGATGAAACAGGACAAAAATCTTAAAAAGAAGCGTGATCCGGGAAAAACCATTGAAGTGCTGTTTAAAATATCAGAAGCGGTCGGCAGCACACACAATCTTGATGAACTCTATAAAGTGATTCACAAGAGCCTGGATGCAATTTTCAATGTCGATAATTTTTATATTGCCCTTTATGATGAAGAAAAGGATTCCATTACCTTCCCCTATCATGTGGATGAAAAAATCAGAAATCCGGAAGAAATCCTTGGGGTCAGTAAAATCCCCTCTTCCATCGGAAAGGTGATCCAGAAGAAAAAACCCATGATTTTTTATAAAGGGGATATTCTAAAGCTTTCTTCTCATGGCCTGGAACAAAAAAACGATGGAATGATGAGCAAAATCTGGCTGGGTGCCCCTTTGATTATCAATTACAGGGTCAAAGGCGCTATTGTGATTCAAAATTATACTTCTGCATCTGCTTATGAAAAAGAAGACCTTGATCTTTTAAATTCTGTTTCCCGGCATATTGGTCTTGCCATTGAAAGAAAAGAATCAGAGGAGAAACTGGCAGAACATCGCCAGGTGCTTGAAAAAATCCTGGAATCTTTACCCGTGGGGATTGCCCTGGTACAGAACCGGTTTTTTAAATGGGTAAACAATGAAATGGTTCGCCTGTTCGGCTATGAATCAAAAAAGGATTTTGAAAATCAAGGAACCCGGATGATTTATGCAAATGATAATGATTTTGAACTTTCCGGCAAGAAAATATATCAAGGCCTTTCCATGGGAGGGACTGTTGATTATGAGATCAATCTTGTCAAAAAGGACAAGACTCTTTTTCCGGTTCATATCCGTTTGAACTCGGGAGATGACAACAACCCGATGAACTGGACCATTGCTACGTTTACTGATATTTCACAGAGAAAAGCCATTGAAAAGGAAAAATTTGAAAAAGAACGGCTTCAGGGTGTGCTGGAAATGGCAGGTGCTGTCTGCCATGAAATCAATCAGCCTTTGCAGGCCATTCTCGGGTATTCGGAGTTATTGCTGATGGGCTCCGAATCCCGGTATATCGAGCAGAGAAATATCCAATCCATAAAATCCCAGGCCGCACGGATCGGTAAAATTACAAAAAAATTATCCGGTATTACCCATTACAGGACTGTTGATTATCCGGGAAAATCAAAAATTATTGATATCTGGGGTATGGGAAACGATACTGAATACTGATGGGCTGTAAAAAAAATTTCAAAATCAAAATCGAATGTAAAGCCTGATCCTGGAATTGATTTTTAAGTTGCCAATACCTTGAGGAATAAGATAAGTTAAAAAAAATTTTTACCCTGGATCATATCGAGAAGAGGATGGTTTTAAGATTTTGGAAAAAAAAATAACATTTGTAATTGGCGGTTGCAGAAGCGGAAAAAGTTCATTTGCGCTGGATGAGGCCAACAGAATAGCAAAAAAAAATAAATATTTTATAGCGACTTCATTGCCATTGGACTCGGAAATGGAAAAGAGGGTGGAAAAGCACCAAAAAGAAAGGGGGAAAGACTGGCAAACCATTGAGGAACCAGTTCTGATTCATGAAAAAATAAATGAATACTCGGGCAAAGCCGGTGTGATTCTGATCGATTGCCTGACCCTCTGGCTGTCCAATCTTTTATCTCAATCATATGACCCTGCAGGGATATCAGAGCTTCTTGAGAAATTTGAAAAAGCGCTTCTGAATTGCCGATGCCCTGTTTTCCTGGTATCCAATGAGGTCGGGCTGGGAATTGTTCCGGAAAACAAGATTGCACGGGAATTCAGGGATCTTGCAGGAATGATCCACCAGCGTATGGCAAAGCTTTCAGACAGGGTTGTCATGACCATTGCCGGAATCGATGTCGAGATCAAGCCGGGGCAAAAATCAAGATGAAATATCATTATATTTTTGGTCCGGTTCCTTCCCGGAGACTCGGGATATCCCTGGGGATCGATCTTGTCACCCACAAAACATGCAGTATGGACTGCATCTATTGCGAGTGTGGAAAAACCACGGAACTTACCCTTGATCAAAAAGAATATGTTCCTTTTAAGGAAGTGATAAGGGAACTGGATCATTTTCTGGAACATAACCCTGATCCGGACTATATTACGTTTTCAGGCTCAGGGGAGCCCACATTGAATCTCTGCCTTTGCAGGGTAATCAGCCATATCAAGTTAAAGCGGCCCCATATCAACGTGGCAGTGCTGACCAATTCAACCCTGATTCAGAATCCTTCCGTAAGGCAGGCGCTTTTAAAAGCAGACCTTGTCCTTCCCTCCCTTGATGCGGTTTCAAAAAAGGCATTTTCAAGGATCAACCGGCCCCACCATGGTATTGATCCAAAAAAGATTGCAAGAGAGATTGAGTCCTTTGCAAAGGAATTCAAGGGCCGGATCTGGCTCGAAGTTCTGATTCTTCCGGGAATTAATGATGCACCCTCTGATCTTATGGAGCTTAAGGAGGCCATCCACAGGATTAACCCGGACAGGCTTCAGATCAATACCCTGGACAGGCCCGGGACAATGGCCGGTATCAAGCCTGCATCAAAACCGGATCTTGAACGGGTGGCAAAAATTTTTGACTTTCCGGCCACCGAGATCATTGCCAAGGCCGGCAGGGATATCAAGACCCGGGCAAAGCGGGACGATATCCGGGATGCCGTTATGGAAACTATTCACCGGAGGCCCTGCACAAAAGAAGACCTGTTAAAGACCCTGGGGGTTGCCGAAGAGATGCTTGATAACTGTATCAACGACCTTCTTGATGAGAAACTGATAACTGGTAAATCTGAGACCCGGGGGATTTTTTTCCAGACGGTAAAAGAATAATCATGAAACAATTTTTTACGGATTTCAGATCTGCCATTCTATTTATCACCATACTTCCGGCCGGAAGGGGGGTGGCTTATTCCCCCCTTGGCATGATCCGTTTTTTTCCCCTGGTAGGGCTTATGGTGGGCGGACTCCTTCTGGTGTTTGACCTTCTGGTTTCAAATTTATGGCCTGCTGCCGTGGTGTCGGTTCTGGATGTTCTCTTGCTTGTGGTCATCACCGGTGCATTCCACCTGGATGGCCTTGGCGACACGGCAGACGGGATGTTCAGCCACAGGCCGAAAGAGAGGATGCTTGAAATCATGAAAGACAGCCGGACAGGAATGATGGGACTAACGGCCGTGTTTTGTGTCCTTGCGTTGAAAACCGCAGGGATTTTTTCAGTAAAAACAGGACCGGCATCATTTCAGGCTCTTGTCCTGTTTTTGATCATCCCTTCGTATTCAAGGGCATCCATGATTTTCGGTATAAAATTTTTAAAATATGGCCGGAAAGACACCGGGACCGGGCTCGACCTGTTTGAAAAACCCATGGGCGGCAAAGATTTTATGTTTATGGTGATTCCTGTGGTCATCTCCCTGTTTTTAGGGTATAGATGCCTGGTTTTGAATATTGTATTTTTTATTGCCCTGTTTTCCATACTGGGGTTTTATAAAAATAAATTGAATTGTATTACAGGCGATATGCTGGGCGCCATGAATGAGATCATGGAAGCTTTGTTGTTTCTGGCTGCCGGGGCATCAATCGTTTGAAAGGAATATTTCCATGATAAAAGGTCATGGCGGAAATAAAAGAAAACTGGCTGAAACGATCGGCTGCACTGTTGAAGAAATCATTGACATGAGCAGCAATCTGAATCCCCTGGGACCGCCGGAGACAATAGAATCTTTCATCTGCAGCAATGTAAAGGAAATAAGGTCCCTGCCCGAACCGGATGCCGGGTCCATGCGAAACGGTTTTGCAAGGTTTCATGGCATTGATGAAAACCGGGTTGTTGCGGGAAACGGCACCACATGGTTTATCTACACCCTTCCTCTTGCCCTGGGTTCAAAAAAAGTCCTGATTCTAGGTCCGACCTATTCGGATTACAAAGATGCCTGCCTCATGTACCATATTGATTTTAACCACTGTCTTGCAACAGCATCCGATTCTTTTTTACCCGATGTGGACCGGTTGTCCGGGATGGCGGCCGGGGCTGATACGGTATTTATCTGCAACCCCGACAATCCCACAGGCGCCCTGATCTTAAAGGACAAGATTGAATACCTGCTCAAGAGACATAAAAATACGCTGTTCATTATTGATGAATCCTATCTCCCCTTTGTGGAAAATGCCGAAGACCTTTCTTTTGTGACGGATACGGGATATCAGAATCTGGTTGTTCTTTCCTCCATGTCCAAAATTTACAGAATTCCCGGTCTTCGCACAGGATTTTTAAGTGCCGGACCTAAAATTGTTGAAAAAATGATGGCTTATTATCAGCCCTGGAGCGTGAACGCCCTAGCCCAGGCTGTGATTGAACATATTTTCGGTCACCCTGAAGAAATCGAACCCTTTTTCAGGAAAACAAGGGCCTATGTGAACGCACAAAGGCAAAGATTTACGGAGAGCCTTGAGGGAATCAAGGGACTGGAGCTTTTTGATTCCAGCACCTGTTTTATCCTGGCTCGTCTGCAAGAGGGCCTGACTTCAGGTGAATTCTGTGAAAAGATCGGTCAACACAGGATATTGATTCGGGATTGTTTCAATTTTATAGGTTTATCAGATCAATATGTGAGATTTTCTTTAAAAACACAAAGGACCAATGACCATCTTTCAACCCTGATCCGGCAGGTAATGGAAAATGTTTGAAATTCATTGGGTTGTCATCTTCGGTGCTTTTATCCTGGACTTTTTGCTTGGAGACCCGAGAATACTGCCCCACCCGGTTATTTATATGGGAAAGGCCATTGTCTTTTTTGAAACCAGGTTCAGGCAGATGATCAAAAACCTTCTGGTGTCAGGTTTTTTATTTGCCATTGTTCTCATCCTGTCCACCTGGACCCTGGCATTTTGTGCCATCACGCTTTCCATGATGATTCATCCTGTTTTTGGATATTTTGTCCAGATGGCTCTGCTGTTTTTCTGTTTTTCATCAAAAAGCCTTGAAAAAGCAGCTTTAAAAGTTTTTCAAACCCTTGAGAACCATGACATTGAAGGTGCAAGAAAAGCTGTGGCCATGATTGTGGGAAGACAGACACAGACCCTTGATGAGAAAGGTGTTACCAGGGCAGCCGTTGAAACGGTGGCTGAAAATTTTGTAGACGGTTTTCTGTCTCCTTTGTTTTTTGCCTTGATCGGCGGAGTCCCCCTTGCGCTGGCCTATAAAATGGTCAATACCCTGGATTCAATGGTGGGATACCGGAACGAAACCTATATCCTTTTCGGCAGAGCATCGGCAAGAATAGATGATGTGGCCAATTTTATCCCGGCAAGGATTGCAGTCCTTTTGATCAGTCTGAGCGCTTTTCTTTTGCAGTTTAAGACAGGTGCAAAGGCCTTTAAGACAGGTTTTTCCGAAGGGCCGCGCCACAAAAGTCCCAATTCCGGGTACCCGGAAGCTGCATTTTCAGGAGCCCTTCAAATCAGGCTGGGAGGTCCGAATGTTTATCACGGCATCCTTGTTGAAAAACCCTATATCGGCATCACCTTTCAAGACCCTGAACCTTGGAAGATCCGTCAGGCCTGCCGATTGATGATGGCTGCATCATGGTCAGCCCTTTTAATTTCCTGCTTTATTCTTTTTGTTTTTTAGAGTAACCTTGATGTAAATTACCGGTTTCGGAAAGAAGAACAATGGCAAAACCGACTTACGAAGAACTGGAAAACAAAATCAGGATACTGGAGCAGAAGGCAAACCATGCCGGCCTTCTGGAAAAAGAACTCAAATCGCTTGAGAATCGGTTTTCCACGGTTGAAAAACAGCTCAGACAGAGGCAGCGGATGGATTCCCTGGGGACCCTGGCCCAGGGGGTAGCCCATGATTTTAACAATACGCTTTCCGGGATCATGGCCTATCTGAATATCCTGAGCCTGACCGATGATAATTTTTCACCCTCCCAGAAAACCTATATCCGGAATATTGTTAACTCGGTCAAAAGAGGGGCGGCAACCGTAAAACAATTCCAGAATTTATCCAGCCTGGCGGTTTCTCCAAAAGAAAATATCGATATCTGCAGTGTTGCCGAGGAAGTGTTTTTTCTGCTGGAGAAGACAACGGATAAATTGATCGAAAAAAAACTTGATATTGAAAAAGGCCGGGTTTTTGTCTGTGCCGATATTAATGAAATACACCAGGTTTTTATGAATCTTGCCACCAATGCAGTTCATGCCATTGAAGAAAAGGGATTGAAAAAAGGGGATTATATCCGGCTGAGTGTTAACCCGGAGACCCGGACAGGATCGGAATACCTCCTGGAAACAGGCTATCATGAACTTTTGTTTGAAGACACAGGCTCGGGTATGTCTGAAGAAGTTCTTGAAAAGGCTTTTGACCCTTTGTTTACGACTAAGACAGGCAAGGGTCAGGGTCTTGGCCTTGCCATGGTAAAGGATATCATCACCAAACGGCATGAGGGCCGGATTAAAGTGGATTCAACCCCCGGCAGGGGAACCGTTTTCCATATCCTGCTGCCAAAGGCGAATAATGTACGTAATCCGGAAGAATCACGCCATACTATTCAGGGCGGAAATGAAACCATCCTGGTGGTGGACGATGATATATCCGTCCGGGAATCCATGAAAAGGGCCCTGGAAGATTTTGGATACCGGGTTATCCTGGCAGGTGACGGCGAGGAGGGTCTGGATCTGTTTAAAGAAAATTTCAACACTGTAAATATTGTCTTGCTGGACATGATCATGCCCAAAATGCCGGGCAAAGAATTATTCAGGCAAATGCTGACCATTGACCCGGATGTCAAGGTGATCATTTCTTCCGGTCATGATGAAAATCATTTTGAAGACCCGGTTATCAAATCTGCGAAAAAATATTTAAAAAAGCCTTTTGAAATTACGGTTCTTGAAAAAACCATCCGTCAGGTTCTGGATTATAAAGGGTGTCCGGCATAAATTCTACAGATTTCATAGGATCACCCAGACAATTCAGACTTGGGACCACCTCTTTTATTATCCCGGACCATATAATCCCTAATGTTAAAAAACTGGGATCTTTTTTTGATGAAATAGAACTCCTTGTCTTTGAAAGCCTGGCTCTGGACAGCCTTCCTTCAAAAGGCGATGTAAAAACGCTTTTGTCCTTATCCAGGGATCTGAACCTGACCTATAATATTCATCTTCCTACGGATGTAAGCCTTTCAGATGAATCTTCACAAAAAAGACAGGCTGCTGCAGATACGCTTTTAAAAGTCCTTGACCGGTTTGCCCCATTAAATCCGTCCACCCATACCCTCCATCTGGAGATGCCCCGGGATCTAAGGCAGATCTCAAGGGATCAAAATGAAATCAGAACCTGGATTGATTTTATACGAGACGGCCTCTGTCTTCTTTTGCCGGGTGTTTCTGATCTAAATACCATTTCTGTTGAAACCCTTGATTATCCATTGTTTTATATTGAATCCCTGATCAAGGAATTTCATCTGTCGGTCTGCCTGGATGTAGGTCATCAAATCCTTTATAACCATAATCCGGTTCAAACCTTTGGGACTCATAAATTAAGGATTCCCCTGATTCACCTGCACGGTGTGGAAGATTCAGGGAAGGGGACAAAAGATCACAAAGCCCTTGATACATTGCCTCAAGACGCAATCATGAAAATTATCGGAATCCTTGAAACTTTCAGGGGTGTGGTGAGCCTTGAAGTTTTTAACATTGAAAATCTGAACCGGTCTCTTGTATTTCTTTCTCAGTATTTCCAGGACATCCCGTCTGAAATCAAATAAAAAAAAAGAGACGCAGAAAGCACAAAACTGTTATCTTGAATAAAAGGGAGAGCTTTGATATTCTAAAACGCTGAAAGCGGTGAAATCCCGGTTGACAACCCGGATATACGATTTTGGCTTTAAATTTTAAAGGTAACATGAAAATGTCCATTGTTCAGGAAAGACGCAAAACCCGGGAGATCAGTATCGGAGAGGTAAAGATCGGCTCCGGCGCATCCATTTCAGTTCAATCCATGACCAATACAAAGACCCGGGATATTGCTGCTACGATCAGGCAGATAAAGGGTCTTGAAAAAGCCGGCTGTGAAATCATCCGTGTGGCGGTTCCGGATATGGACTCAGCCCTTGCCCTTGAAAAGATCAAACAGGAGATCACCATTCCCCTTATTGCAGATATCCATTTTGATTACAGGCTTGCCCTTGCATCGGCAAAAGCCGGTGCAGATGCACTGAGGATCAACCCCGGCAATATCGGGGCAAAAAAAAAGATCAAAGCTGTTGTAGACTGTGCAAAAGAGCACCATATCCCTATCCGGGTGGGGGTCAATGCAGGTTCCCTTGAAAAAGAGATTGAACAGCGTCTCGGGACGACAGCCGAAGCCATGGTGGAAAGTGCGCTTAAGAATATCAGGATTCTGGAAGACCTGGACTTCCATGATATCAAGGTGTCCCTCAAGGCTTCGGATGTTTCAAGAACGGTTCGGGCGTATCGGCTTCTTGCATCTTTGACCGATGTTCCCTTTCATGTGGGTGTGACCGAAGCAGGCGGGCTTTTTGCCGGTATCACCAAATCCGCCCTTGGCATCGGTATGCTCCTGGCCGAAGGGATCGGCGACACCATGCGGGTTTCATTAACCCGGGACCCCATTGAAGAAATCAGAACCGGGTATGAGATATTAAGGGCCCTCGGGATCAGGAGCCGGGGGCCGGAATTGATTTCCTGCCCTACCTGCGGGAGGTGCAATATTGACCTTTTTAAAATTGCCGGAGAAGTAGAAAATGCTTTACTTGAGAGGTCTTCTAAGATTAAAGTTGCCATTATGGGCTGCGTTGTAAACGGCCCTGGTGAGGCAAAAGAAGCGGATATAGGGATTGCAGGCGGTGACGGCAAGGGGATTCTATTTAAAAAAGGGAAGGTAATCCGGAAAATAGACCAGGATAAACTTGTGGATCAATTGCTGAGCGAAATTGACAATATGACAAAGAATTCGGAGGATAATAATGGCAAAAATTGAAAAAACAGCAATCACGCCGACACGGGAACAAAACTATCCCGACTGGTATCAGGAAGTAGTCAAAGCAGCCGATATGGCTGAAAATTCACCGGTCAGGGGATGCATGGTCATCAAGCCCTGGGGCTATGCCATCTGGGAGAATATGATGCGTCTCATGGATGAGTTGTTTAAAGAGACCGGTGTGAAAAACGCCTATTTCCCTTTATTTATTCCCTTAAGCTATATGGAAAAAGAAGCTCAGCATGTGGAAGGATTTGCAAAAGAATGTGCCGTCGTCACCCATCACAGGTTGGAGCCGGATGGGAAAGGCGGCTTAAAGCCGGCAGGAGAACTGGCAGAACCCCTGATTGTCCGGCCCACGTCGGAAACCATTATTGGCGAATCCATGGCAAGATGGACAAGCAGCTACAGGGATCTTCCCATTCTCATCAATCAATGGGCCAATGTGGTCCGCTGGGAGATGCGGACCAGGATGTTTTTAAGGACCAGTGAATTTTTATGGCAGGAAGGCCATACAGCCCATGCAACCGAACAGGAAGCCATCGAGCGAACCATGCGTATGCTGGATGTATATACTAAGTTTGTGGAAGAATACCTGGCCATGCCAGTGATCAGGGGAAGGAAAACCCCGTCGGAAAGATTTCCGGGAGCAGAGGATACGACCTGCATTGAAGCCATGATGCAGGATAAAAGAGCGCTTCAGGCAGGAACCTCCCATTTTCTAGGGCAGAATTTTGCCAAAGGTTCGGGCATCAAATTCCAGACTGAAGAAGGCCAGGAAGCCTATGCCTGGACCACGTCCTGGGGGTCGTCCACAAGAATGATCGGCGGCATGATCATGGTGCATTCCGATGATGACGGTCTTGTGCTTCCGCCCAGGATAGCACCGGCCCATGTGGTGATTCTGCCGATATTTAAAAAGGGCGAAGACCGGAGCATTCTGGAAAATGCCATAGATCTTAAGAATGCACTGGAAGCAAAACTTTTCCATGGTCAGAAGATACGGGTTGAATTGGATGATCGGGATATTGGTGGCGCCAGGGGCTGGGAATGGGTTAAAAAAGGGGTTCCGGTCCGTATCGAACTAGGACCACGGGATATTGAAAAGAATTGCGTTTCCATGGCCAGAAGAGATCAGCCATCCTCAAAGAAAGCATCCATGAACCGGGAAGCATTTATCGGCGAGATTCCGGCTATTCTGGAGAATATCCAGGAATCTATTTTCAATCGGGCCATACTTTACAGAAAAGAAAATACTTTTCAAATGGATGATAAAAAGAAATTTTATAATTTATTTGAAAAGGCTTCAGGATATCATAACGGAGCATTTGTCATGGCCCACTGGTGTGGCTCTGACAAATGCGAGGAAATGATCAAAAAGGATTTGTCCGTAACCATCCGGTGTATTCCTTTTGACAGCCCGGCTGAAACAGGAGTTTGTATCTATTGCGGCAGTGCCAGCTCAAGGCGGGTCCTGTTTGCAAAGGCATATTGATTTATCACCCATGATCAGAATCACCGATATACTGGATAAGATTTACGAGTATAATCCCGGCGGAGATTCCGATATTATTGATCGGGCCTATGTTTATTCTGCCAGGGTTCATCACGGCCAGGTCAGGCTTTCCGGTGAACCCTATCTCTCCCATCCCCTGGAGGTGGCAGATATTCTGGCAGACATGAGAATGGATGTTGAGAGTATTGCAGCAGCTCTCCTGCATGATGTCATTGAGGATACACCGACCACAAAAGAAGATATTGAGGAAATGTTCGGCCCAGGCGTTGCCCGGATTGTTTCTGGTGTTACCAAGCTGTCTGTGCTCCCTTTTGGCACTAAGGCCGCCCGCCAGGCTGAAAGTCTCAGAAAAATGATTCTTGCCATGGCCGATGATATCCGGGTAGTGCTGATCAAGCTTGCCGACAGGGTCCATAATATGCGAACCCTGAAATACCACAAAACTCCTGAAAAACAGGCGGCCATTGCCCAGGAAACCCTGGATATCTATGCCCCCATTGCCGCCCGCCTCGGTATCTTCTGGATGAAATACGAGCTTGAGGAAATTGCATTTCAATATACCCTGAGAGATGAATACGAGCGTATTGACGCCCTGGTGAACAGAGCCAAGGACCAAAAGGAAGACTATATCCGGGAAGTCAGTGAAATGCTTGAAGCAAAAATGAAAGAAATGGAAATTGAAAGTGAAATCAAGGGCCGGTATAAACAGCATTACAGCATTTATCAGAAGATGATATCCCAGAACCTTGAATTCAACGAGATTTACGACATTATTGCCTTCAGGGTCATACTGGATACGGTTCCCCAGTGCTATGCCGCCATGGGCGCCGTCCATTCCATGTGGAAGCCGATTTATTATAAAATCAAGGATTATATCGGCAACCCCAAACCCAATATGTACCAATCCATTCACACCACCGTGGTAGGCCCCAAGGGAGAGCGGGTGGAAATCCAGATCCGGACCTGGGAAATGGACAGGGTTGCCGAATCCGGTATCGCGGCTCACTGGAGTTACAAGGAAGGGACTAAAATTGATGAAGATACCGGCCTCTTGTTTGCCTGGATCAGAAAACTTGTGGAGAACCAGGAAAATTATAATGATCCGGATGAATTCCTGGAAAATGTACGAATTGATCTCTATCCTGATGAAATCTATGTTTTCACCCCCACCGGCGAGATTAAAACCCTGCCCAAAAAAGCCACGCCGGTTGATTTTGGATTCCTGATCCATACGGAAGTGGGAGCAGAGTGCACGGGCGCAAAGGTGAACGGCAAGATTGTTCCCCTTGCCCATCAACTGAAAACCGGTGATACAGTTGAAATCATAACCACCAAGGGTCATACGCCAAGCCCGGACTGGCTCGGTTTTGTGAGGACAGTAAAAGCCAGAACCAAGATCCGCGGCTGGATCAATGCCAGGGAAAAGGAAAGGTCCTATACCCTGGGCCGTGAAATGTGTGAAAAGACATTTAGAAAAAAAAATCAGAATTTTAATGCCCTGATCAAGTCAGGGGAGATAAAAAAGGTTGCCGACAGTTATGGGTTCAAGACCATCGATGATTTGATCGCCCAGGTCGGATTCGGTAAATTCACTCCCTTGCAAGTCCTCAATAAAGCCCTGCCGGATCTTGAAAAACAGGACCAGAAGGAAGATGATGCTGTTGCCCAGAAATTTTCGGAAAAAACAACAAAAAAAGAAGGTACAGGGATCATTGTCAAAGGGCTTGATGATATTCTTGTCCGGTTTTCCAAATGCTGCAATCCCCTTCCCGGAGACCCGATTATTGGGTATATTACCCAGGGCCAGGGGGTGACCATTCATCGCAGGCGCTGCTCAAATATTTTGACCATGAGTGCGGAACGCCAGATTGAAGTTGAATGGAGTGATGATACCAGGGAATCCTATCCTGCCGGAATCAAGGTCCGGACCGAGGACAGGTTCGGACTCCTGGCAGATATTGCCTATGTTATCAGCAAACATAAGTCCAATATCCTGAATGCAAGAACCGAGACCCTGGAAACAGGCATCGGACTTTTTTATTTTACCGTCCTGGTTGAAGGAACGGACCAGCTTCGGAAAATCATGTCCGATATCCGGAAAGTCAAAAAAGTAACTGATGTTAAAAGGATTTTCAGAGAGGAATAGTTAAAAATAAAGGAAAAAAGCCGGGGCTGTCATTTTGAACAGCCCCGGCTGGAAATTCTTATCATATATGAACAAAGCTGCCGTCTATGCGGCTTTTGTCACTTTTCCGGCTTTTATGCAGCTTGTGCATACATTGATTTTTCTGATATACCCTTCTCTGATAAAGGCACGGACTCTCTGAAGGTTTGGATTGAATCGCCTCTTATTTAAATTATGGGCATGACTCACATTATTACCAACCATGGGGCTCTTTCCACATATTGCGCATTCTTTTGACATTTTTATACTCCTAAAAAGAAAAATCTTTTAACAAACAAAATAACCCGTGATTAATATACCATTATCAGGGAAATGTAAAGAAATTATTTTTCTTTATCTACCAGGGCTTTACATTCCGGAATTTTTGCCAGGGCCTCTTTGCTTTCTTTTGAATCCGGATATTTTTCAACAATATCCTCATATCGCTTCAGCGCAGCAGCATGTTTTTTTGTCCGCATATAAAAATTAGCCACATAAAGCTCGTGTCCGGCAATATTTGCTAGGCATTTTCCAATATGTTCATTTGCTTTTTGTGCATACTCGCTTCGAGGGAACTGGTCCGTCAATCTGTTGAACTGGTTCAGGCTGTTCAAGGCAGGGGTATGGTCCCTGTCAACAGTGCCCAATTGGTTGAACCAGCTTAATCCGGTCTGATAGATGACATAGGGGATGGCTTCGTTTTTGGGGTGTAGTTTTTCAAATTCTTCATAAGCAAGGATAGCTTCATCATACTCTTTAAGATAAAAATGGGAATCCGCTATTTTAAGCTCTGCAAGGATGGCATATTTACTGAACGGATACCAGTCTTTCAGATTTGTATAGGCTTTTATCGCTGTTGGATAATCTTGATCCAAAAAGGCGGAAGACCCTTCTGAAACTAGCTCTTCAACATTTTTATTCATCTGGTGTGATGTTTCAAAAAGAGAGCAACCGCAAAACAGCAAAACAATAAAAGATAATAATATTTTATTCGTCATGATAGATTCTCAATGTAGTGTTCGGCAGAAACCGCTGCAACGGCAGCGTCTCCAACAGCAGTGGCAATTTGCCTTAAAGGGGTATCTCTGACATCTCCTGCTGCAAAAACACCCGGCACAGAGGTCTGCATTCTTGCATCAGCCAGGATGAATCCGAATTGATCGGTTTTAACGGAATCATTTAAAAAGGAAGTATTGGGTAAAATTCCGACCCATATAAAACACCCATTGGCTTTTATTGTCTTTTCTTCATTGGTTTTCAGGTTTTTTATCTTTACCCCTTCCACGCCAAAAAAACCTTCCATCCCGGTTACAACACTGTCCCAGATAAATTCTACCTTTTCGTTTTTAAGAACACGTTCCTGCAGAATTTTCGCAGCACGAAGCTCATCTCTTCTGTGGACAAGATAGACCTTTTTTGCAAATTTGGTCAAAAAGATTGATTCCTGTACGGCTGTGTCTCCACCTCCCACGGCAACAACGGTTTTATCCCTGAAAAAAGGCCCGTCACACGTGGCACAAAAGGAAACCCCTTTACCAAAAAATTTTTCTTCCCCGATACCCAGTTTCCTTGGAGAGGCCCCGCTGGCTATGATAATGCTTTTAGCCGTAATGGTCCTGTCCTTTATGAGGATTTCTTTTGCATCGTTGGACAGATTGAGAGAATGAACCTCTGCAGATTCTATTTTTAATCCAAGGGATTCAGCCTGGATTTTCATTTTTTCAGATAAATCATAGCCTGATATACCTTCCGGAAAGCCAGGGTAATTCTCTATCCAGTCCGTGATCAGGATCTGGCCCCCGGGAGCAGCCTTTTCCAGGAGAAGGACATTCATTCTTGCCCTGGCTGCATAGATACCGGCGGTGAGGCCTGCAGGCCCTGCACCGATAATAATAAGATCATAGTCAGTTGTAATCATTGGTTTTCCTTTTCATAAAAGGACGTTTTTTATGGTTTCCTCAAGTTTTTGTTTTGCAACCATACCCGTAATCTGATCCGCTATCTGCCCCTTTTTAAAAAAAAGAAGCGTGGGGATGGCTTGGACACCATATTTGCTAGGGCTGATGGGGTTATCATCAACATTTACTTTCACAAAGGTCATTTTATCACCGAATTCTTTTTCAAGGGCATCGATTGTGGGTGCAATGGCCTTGCATGGCCCACACCAGGGAGCCCAGAAATCTACCATTACAGGTTTGTCTGATTTGAGAACGATTTTCTCAAAGGAATCATCATTGATTTCAATAATATTGTCTGCCATTATAACCGTCCTGATCTAAATTTAGGGTTAAAATCACTGTAAATATATTTTGTTAATCACCCTTTGTCAATTCATCATAATGTTTCCTGGTGTCAGATAAATTTCGGGAGCTTGAATTTCATGGTGACTTCGCCGGTTTCCCGGTCAATTTTCACCATCCTGTCCTGGTCGTCCGAAAGCTCGATCTTTTTACCGGTTGCCATTTCCATGAGTCCGGCAATGAATTGCATCCCGGAATTCAGAACGGTTTCGATCTTTTCCGGTGGCTGGCCATAGAGAATATTGTCCTGATCTGCTTCGCCCTGATCGATCTCAGCCTGATCAGCCTCATCGTGGCTTGAATCCTCTTCTCCGGCAGTGACATCCGGCTCCTCTTCTTCCTTCCGGCCCAGTACTTCAGGATTGAGATAATAAGGTGTATCTTCCGGGATTTCTTCCGGTTCGGCAGTTTCCACAACCGGAAGTTCGGGGTCTTCCCCCATCATCTCCCTTAACCGGTTGAGCATTTCGTTTCTCTTTTCCCTGGAAAATTCAACCGTGTCCGGTCCATCGTCAAACACGCCTTTAAACAGATCGGTCTTAAGCTGGATACCGGCAAAAATTTTTTCTTCAATGCTGTGTTTTGCGATCAGGTTGATCACATTGACATGTCTGCTTTTTTGACCGATCCGGTTGATCCTGCCGATGCGCTGGTTCATCCTTGCCGGGTTCCAGGGAAGTTCGAAATTGACCACGCAATCCGCCACCTGGAGATTGAGACCGGTTCCGCCGGCATCGGTTGATAAAAACACCCGGCATCCGGGATTGTTTGTGAATTCATCAATCAGGGCCTGCCGCCTGTTCACGGGTATTTTCCCTGAAAGTTCGACAAAGGGCAGATTCATGTCGGAAAGGGTTCTGGCAATCAGAAAGGTCATGGTGGTCCATTCACTGAAGATGACCATTTTGCGATGGTTCTGGACAACGACCTCATCCAGGATGCCTTTGAGTTCATCCAGCTTGGGAGAAATATGGGTTTCCCTGTCGATGAGATAAGTGGAATCACAGACCATGCGCATCTTGAGAAGAAGGACCTGGATTTTCCGGATATCCACGGGGGTGAGAAATTTTTTGTTGATCAGGGGCAGAAGCAACCGTGCATAGCCTGCATGGATCTCCTTTTGCTCATCGGTCAGGTCAATATAATAATTGTTGATGATCTCATCGGGCAGGTCTTCCAGGACATCTTCCTTTTTTCGCCGGATGACAATGCTTTTCAGTCTTTCGTTGAGCATGTCCAGGTTCTTGTATCCGGCCACACTGCTTTTTTTCTTTTTCGGGATCAGGAAATGATCTGCGGCAAACTTCCACAAAGGGGTCAGCATAAACGGGTCCAGAAACTGGACAATGGAATATACGTCTTCCAGTTTGTTTTCAAGCGGGGTTCCTGTCAGCACGATGGCGTGTTTCTTGGGGATTCTTTTTACCGCCTCTGCCGTTTTTGTGGAAAAATTCTTGATGCGCTGGGCCTCATCCAGAATGATAATGTCCGGATTGAATCTTGCCAGGATGGTAATGTCCCTTAAAACAGCCTCATAATTGGTGATTTTAAAAAGGCTTTTGTCATTGAAATAGAGATTTTTTCTCCGGGAAGGCCCTCCTTCGGCAATAATGGCTTTTTCATCGGAAAATTTTTCAATTTCCCTTTTCCATTGTTCTTTAAGAGATGCAAGGGTCACGATGAGTATTTTTGAAAAACCGAATTTTTCCTTTTTGAGTATGCCCAGGGCAATGGCCTGCAATGTTTTCCCAAGCCCCATCTCATCCCCAATAAGCACACCTGCCTTGTAAAGCCCGAATTCCACCCCCTTTTTCTGGTAAGGGTAGAGTTCGGCTTTCAGGGGAAATTGAAGGATGTCCTGATGGGAGAAGTCTTCAAGCTGCCGGTCCTGCACATGCCGGTCTACCCTTTTCAACAGGTTTTCCCTTATCCGTACCCGTTTATCCGTGTTGACCTGATCCATCAGATCAAGGACATCGGAAAGATCATTGGAAAGAAAAACACCTTTGTCGTCAAAAAATCTGCCTAGAATTTTCTCAAGGTCCGATGTTCCGTTCATACGGTTTTCACAAAAGAGTCCGGGTGCCTTTTGGATCGAATCCCAGTAAATATCAACAAAGGGAAATTTTTCCCTGGCGCATTTTTTTTCAAATCCCGATTCTTTTTTCAGGGCCGAGACAAGAAACCGGATGTGCTTGCAGGTCCCGAGGCCGTTTGTGAGATAGTCCGGGCAGGAACAATGTCCTGTCCCCTTCAGGGGATCATGGAGGGTAACACAGTATTCCCTTTTGTTTTTATTGACGACCAGATGTTCCCCCTTGTAAGTATCCCCGCGGACCAGCCTGAATTCTTCGGTCCCCGCTCTTTTTTCCCTGTCGTTCAGGGCCTGTAATCTTATTTCCTCTTCTGAAAGATAGGGCTCATCTTTTTCAAAAGACAGAGCCCGGGAGTCAAGGTGTCTCAAAAGAATATCCTTGGCCGTGAGTGCGGCAGCCACCACGTGCTTGCACCCTTCTCCGGGGTAGGGGCAGGTGCAGGAGGAGACAATTTTATCCTCCTCAAACCGGACCCGGGTGGTATAATCCCCGTAATTGCCGTCAACCTCATATGTAAATTCTTTCCGGACAATATCACTTTTGGAAAGAAAAAATGATCCATGCTGATGAAGTTTCATTCCCCTCTGGAAAATGAGCCTGGAATCGGCAACCTCATCTCTTATGAAATCCTCTGATAATACTGGCATATCAAGTTCCTTTGCTTATGTGTCCGGCCAACGGGCTATACTTTATAAAGATGCGGATTTCATGTCAAGCCTGATTTTGTTCGGTCAGCAATTCCCGGTGAAAGAGGATAGGGTCTCTATAAAGGAGGGATGGGAGTTAAGGCGATTTTTTTCTTATGAGCTGATTTATTAATGACCTGTCCTGCATGTGCAGTTCAAAGCTGGGTGGCTAAAAAAAACAGGATCAGAATTCTCACCCAGTGTTCTTTGACAGATATAAACCCTTGTTCCGATAGCGTTGCTGATTTGAGACTGTTGGCCACCAATTTATTTGACAGGCCCTTCGATGTGGATTATTATAGCTATAAAAACCACATTATAGAGGTATGATATGAGAACAATTCAGATGACCCTTGATGATCATCTTGTGAACGCGGTCGATCGTGTTTCAAAGGAACTCCATACAAGCCGTTCCGCATTCACAAGAAAGGCACTGCAAGACGCCCTTGTTCGTTACAAACTTGAGCAACAAGAGCGCAAGCACCGTTTGGGGTACGAACAAAACCCGGTTGCAACCGATGAGTTTTCGGTTTGGGAAACTGAGCAGGCTTGGGGTGACGAATGAAGCATGGTGAAATACGTTGGTATAAATTCATGTTGCCAGATAAAAAACGGCCTGTCCTTATCCTGACACGGGATTCCGTGTTAGAATATCTGGGAGAGGTTACAATCGCGCCTATTACGACTACCGTGCGGAATATACCGTCCGAAGTGTTCCTTTCAACGGCTGACAGTATGTCCCAAGATTGTGCTGTCAATTGTGACCACTTGCAGACTGTTTCCAAGAGCAAAATAGGACCGTTAATCACATCCTTACCCCGTTCAAAGATGTTAGAGGTTGCACTGGCAATCCGCTTTGCGCTCGATCTTTAAAAGTGCAGAGCCAACCGGCTTCACACGGACCCCGCAAACAGCGCTGGTCCGGTGAGCCGGAACGTCAGGTGCTTAATGCGCAAGACTCAAACGGCTGATGCCGCAGAGAAATACATTGTATTACAGAAATGTTGAAGACGGGTACGAGATGGTTCTTATTCCAGGCGGTTCGGCAATCTTTGGCACAGAGCCTGAAGATCCCTCTGCGATTGGGCAGGCTTGAGCCTCCCAACCGAACTGCAATGGGAAAAGGCTGCGAGAGGCAATGAAGGAAGGCTCTATCCGTGGGGGGAAAACCGGGAGGAGAGCAACTGCAGGAATATCGAAAATAAGGGCATGGGCCAGTGGCTTGAGACCGCTGCCTCCCTGTTGGGCGGATAGCAGGACACCCAGGATGCCTGAGTCAGGTTGGCAGCCCGCAATCTTATGGCGCAATCGTCATCAATCACTTCAAACCGGAC
>Ga0156388_1180_pt1 | contig 32612 bp, 32 predicted proteins | sample RifOxyA3_FD_108032 | JGI IMG/M metagenome (GOLD analysis project Ga0156388, IMG submission 108032) | Desulfobacterales bacterium RIFOXYA12_FULL_46_15
CTCTTTTAGAGAAAATTGAAAGAGTGGCATTACAATTTTCATTTTTGAATTTTCCTTTTTACACAGTGCAATAAGTGTAAAAAGCACATAATATTTTTATATATAGGCTGTACTTTTTTACACTTATTACCATATTAACGACTTAAACATAGAAAATAGCACCAAATTTTGCCCTAACCCTGAAGCAAAACAGATAGACCAGGTAAAAGAAATTTTAAGGTATCATCAGTATGCATTTCGCACAGGAACAACCTATTGTCAATGGATATTCAGTGCTGACGCACGAATTAGCTTCCAGCGGGGGCATGGGTTTTGGGGCCTATTTTTCTTACCCGATTGTCAGCTTTCTGATTAACTCCGGATGAAGGGTTTTGATTTGATTCACGTCAATATCCGATAACAGACGTTTTAATGTGTCATGATGAGGCAAGCTCTCAAGCTCTGGGAATAAAAACGTCAAATTCTGCCTGTTCCATACTTTTTTCTGCCATTTAATGGAAGGCCTTTTTTGAACTTTAAAAATCGTTCAGGCACTGGGGAGTGCAAGGTGAGCAAACCGGAACGGGTATTAAGCCGGATCATGCAGTCTTATTCATCAAATAAAGTTCCTTCAATTCGGCTGGTGTGAGGGAAGATTTCCGTTCCATGGCTTTCTGCCTTACAAAGGGGATGAGCTTTTGAGCCAAAGCCTTGTGGATGGAGATCCCCTGTTTTTCGAGGGCGTGACAGATGCCTGCCGAGCCGGAATGATATCCGATTACAAAATCGCTCTCTTTTTGACCCACCTGTTCAGGCCTGAAAAGCTGGTAGGCGGCGGCATGTTTTAAAAGCCCGGCGCAATGGATGCCGGATTCATGGCAAAAAACATTCTCGCCAATGATGGGTTTGGATGGGTGGATTTCCCGGCCCGAGGCTTTGGCGACCCGGCGGCAGAGCCCGGTCATCCTTGTCATGTCAATGGTTCCTTTATACCCGCCGATTTCAAAAAGGGCCATGGCTGCCTCTTCCAGGGGGGTGTTACCGGCCCTTTCCCCAAGACCGTTGACCGTGACGCTTAAGGCATCGGCACCGGCTTCAACGGCTGTGACCGCATTGGCCGTGGCCATGCCCAGATCATTATGCCCGTGGAATTCAAGACAGAGCCCCGGAACCTGTTCTTTTAATCCTGAAATCAAATCCATGACCATGAGGGGACCGGCCAGGCCCACTGTATCGGCTATCCGTAGACGCCGGGCCCCGGCTTCATGGGCAAGGGCGGCAAATTTGTGCAGGAATTCCCGGCTGGCCCGGGTAGCGTCCTGGGCACCCACAGAGACCCGGTCAAAACAGGTTTTGGCATACCCAACAAGGGAAATAAGGGATTTAAGCACCCAGGCTTCATCTTTATCAAAGGTTTTCAGGAGGATGGATGATACGGGAAAACTGATATGAACCCCGGGGGTGCGGCACCGGGCCGCCTGTTCGATATCCTTTTGAACTGCCCTGCACCAGGAGGTAAAGGTACAGGGCAGGTTCAGGGCCAAAAGTGCTTTGATATCCCGCCGGGCCTCCTTTCCCATGGCCGGGATACCGGCTTCGATTTCATTGATGCCGGCCCGGGCCAGATCCGCTGCAATGTCAAGCCGTTCACAAGCGGTGAACACCACACCCGGGGCTTGCTCCCCATCCCTCAGGGTGGTGTCCGCCATCCATATGTATCTCTGCTTGTCCGGCTCTGTCATGATGCGGTTCTCCCCGGGAGTTCCCTCCTATAGCAGGTATTCCTTTGCAACCGTTCCCTCTTCAAGGGCGTCCAGGATTTTGTCTATGATCTCTTCGGAATCCACATGACCATACCAGGCGTTTTCCGGGTAAACAACCATGACCGGCCCTTCTTCACACATTTTCAGGCAGCAGGTGGAAGAGACGTGAACATTTTCAAGCCCCCGGTCCAGAATTTCATTTTCAATATAGGGAAGAAATTCATGGGAATTCTTCCTGTGGCATTTCCCCTTGGGGTCTCCGTTGGGTCTGAAGCTGGCGCAGACCAGTATATGGTGGTTCGGTTTTTCCATTATTTTTTTTCTCCTTGTTGATTTACATACAACCCATTCCCGTTCCCGAGCATTCTGCATGGCAGCGGACGGGTTCCCGTTTCAGAAACGGATTCATATCCTGTTTGTTTTTTAAGGCATCCAGAATTTCATGGATGAGTCCGCTTAAGACCAGGATTTCAAATCCTTTTTCCGTCAGAATTTTTTTTGGGGTTTCCCCGATCCCGTTCACCAGGAGAAGATGGCAGTCTTTCAGTTGTTCGGCCATGGAATGCCACCTGAAATCCTTTCCGCCCGGTTCGGGCATGAGTCGTTGCTCCACAAGTTCGGGTTTCCCTGAACCCATATCATAGACGGCAAGCTGTTTTGCTTCTCCAAGGTGTTGATTCACCAGAACTCCTTCCCGTGTTGCCACGGCGATATAAGGCCTTTGCCTTGTTGTAATAAAGGGTTTTTCTTTTTGTATCCCGGCGCATTCCTTCAGACGGATCAGGAGCATGACATCCGGTTCTTCATCCAGCATGCCGGCGGCATCAGCTCTGCACCTCCTGCAATGCATCATCTGGGGGATATGAACCTTGGCCCCGGCCTGGATTTTGGCCATGGCTTTTTTGGATGGCTCAAAAACAGAGGAAAAATTAGACCCTGGATTGGGAAAATAGGGCATACAATTCAACAGATCCACTTTGAGTTTTGCCATCTGTTTTGCAATATCATTGACATGGTGATCATTGATTCCCGGCAGGACAATGGTATTGACTTTGACAATGATCCCTTTTTCTTTCAGGCCTGCTATGGCTGCCATCTGTCTTTCCAGAAGAAGCCCGGCTCCTTTTTCAGGTCCCAGGGATCTTTTTTTGTACCTGACCCAGGCATATATTTTTTCCCCGATCCCGGGATCGACGGCATTGACGGTGATGCTGACATGGCTCACCTTGAGTTTTGAAATGTCCGGAAGCCAGTCCATGAGATTCAATCCGTTGGTGGCAAGGCAGAGCAGCATGTCCGGATAGGCTTTGCGGACCATTTCAAGGGTGGTCAGGGTCTCCTCAGGGTTTGCAAAAGGATCTCCGGGTCCGGCAATGCCCACCACGGAAATATTCTTTTTGGCCTCCATGACCCCTTTCAGGTATTCCATGGCCTGGAAGGGTTTCAGGATGGCGCTGGTAACGCCGGGCCGGGTTTCATTGACACAGTCGAATTTCCGGTCACAAAAATTACACTGAATATTGCAGCGGGGTGCAACAGGAAGGTGGACACGGCCATGGGTGGTACAGGCCTTGGGGTTAAAACAGGGGTGATGTTCAATATTCATTTTTCTTTCCTTATTTCTACATATAGGCGTAACCAACGGTTGAGATGTCCTGCCGGTTTCCCAGCAGGGTATTGACGATGGTATCAAACAATTGCTGGGTTCCCCTGTACCCGATGTGCAGGATACGGGCTCCCCCCACCCGGTCATGGATGGGAAAACCGGTTCTGACCAGGGGGATCTTGAGATTGCGGGACAGGGTATATCCCTTGCTGTTTCCAATGGCAAAATCAGGGCTGAGTTTTTTGGCTGCCTCTTCCATCTGTGTAAAATCCATACCCTGGTGCACATGCACCTGGTCCCTGATGTTTTGCGGCAGGATCTGGGTCAGGGCCTGTTTTAACAATCCGCTTCTGCCGCCGGAAGCGCACAGGACCGGAATAATGCCGATCTCGGCAAGAAAACCGGCCATGGCCGTTACAAAATCCTCTTCCCCATACACCACAGCCTTTTTTTTAGACACATATTTATTTCCATCCACATAGGCGTCAATCAGCCTTCCCCTCTGCCTTTTGTATTTTTCAGGCACAGGTTTCAAGGTTATTTCTTCCAGGGCTGAAAAGAAAGAATCCGTGGCTTTGACACCTATGGGAATCCCCGGCGAAACCAGGGGTATGTCAAATCGTTCTTTTAAAATAGTACCTGCGGTTTTTTCCCCTTTTTGGGATAATCCGGCCAATAATGCGCCCAATTCCATGCTCGCATCGGAAAGGCTCATGTCCCGGATATCCCTGATAGGGGTCCCTCCTTTTTGAATGGCATGATATTCAACCCAGGAAGGCCCTTCCAGCCGTTCGGAATAGTCGGGCAAAAGAATGAGTTTTGTATCCAGATCCTCAAAGATTTCCTTTAAATGCCGAAGATCTTCATTGGATAACATACCGGGAAAAAGATTGATCCTTTTCCTGGGTTTGGGTTTATGTCTGATCCTGCTGCCCAGGGGGTTGCAATAAGCGGTTACGGCCCGGACCGCATGATGAAACCCGTCCATATGGGTCCCGGTATAGCTCGGGGTGGACACATGGACAAGGTCGGTCCTGCCTTCCCCCTGATCCATGCCTGACAGAATCATGGGCACATCATCCCCAATGGTTTCGGAAAGGCAGGTAGTGGCAATACCGATCATCCCGGGGGAATATTGACGGATGATGTTTTCAATGGCCAGTTTCAGGTTTGCGCCGCCGCCGAATATGGCCGTCTCCTCTGAAAAATTGGAGGATGCGATATCCACGGGTTCTTTAAAATGGCTGATGAGATATCTTCTCATATAGGTTGAGCAGCCCTGGGAACCGTGCAAAAGCGGTATGGCGCCTTCAATGCCGTGAAAGACCAGTGCAGCGCCCAGGGGAGTACACATTTTACAGGCATTCCGGGTTGCAGTATAAGATTTTGCAGTGTTCATATTCATTTTCCTTATTTTAAAACATCCACAAAGCATTTTCTCGGGACAAGATCCCAGACAGGGCTTGAAACCGTTTCATGGATTTCCCTGGCGAAATTTTTCATTCCTTCAAATCCTGCCAGGGGAATTTTTCTTTCATGGTTGTGATCACAGAACCCCAGGCCCAGCTTATAGGCAATGGGTTTTTCCTTTACCCCGCCGATAAAAAGATGGGCATCCTTTTCAAGAACATATTTTGCCAGTTCCAGGGGATTGGCATCATCCAGGATCACTGTCCCTGGATTGCACATGTCCTTTAAGAGCGCATAATCCTCTTTGTTCCCGGTCTGGGATCCCACCAGCACCACTTCCATGCCCAGGTGTTTTAAGGCCTTGATCAGCGAAAAGGCCTTGAATGCACCGCCCACATAGATGGCGGCCCGTTTTCCCTTAAGATCCGCTTTTATTTCATATAGTTCCGGGAGGATGGCAGCGACTTCCTCCCGGACCAGGAGGGCCGTCTTTTCCATGATGTCCGGCCGGTCGGGGAAAAACGAGGCCACGTCATACAGGGCCTTTGACGTATCTTCAATGCCGAAATAGGAAACCCGGATAAAGGGGATGCCGTATTCTTTTTCCATTTTCTGGGCCAGGCAGGTCAGGGACCCGGAACACTGGACCACATTGAGGCAGGCCCGGTGTGAGGATGAAAAATCCTCTACCCGGCTGTCTCCGGTCATCACAGACACGACTTCGATACCCATCCGTTTATAATATTCCCTGATGATCCAGGTTTCTCCGCCGATATTGAATTCCCCCAGGATATTGATGCTCAAGGGGATTTTTTCCGGTATTTCCTCCCGGCTCCGGTCAATGAGGCTGAACAGGGCGTCACAGGCAGCCTTGTACCCGTCCTTTTTGGTTCCTTTAAACCCTTCGGAATGGACCGGGAGCACGGGAATGCCTGCTTTGGCCTCTACTTTTTTACACACAGCCGCCACATCATCGCCGATGATTCCCACAATGCAGGTGCAATAGACAAAGGCAGCTTTAGGCCGATAGATATCAATGAGTTCAAAAAGGGCCTTTTCCAGTTTTTTTTCACCGCCGTAGATAATATCCGTTCCGGAAAGATCCGTGGAAAAGCTCATCCTGTGGAGTTCCGGCCCTGAAGACAGAGCGCCCCGGATATCCCAGGTATAGGATGCGCAACCGATGGGACCGTGAACCAGGTGCAGGGCGTCGGTAATGGGGTAAAGAACCACCCGTGAGCCGCAGAACACACATGCCCGCTGGCTTACTGACCCTGCCAGGCTTTTTTTGCCGCAACTGATGTCAAACTCATCATCACCTTTTGTAAAGACTTGGTTTTTCCGGTCTTCCAGTATGGATATGGGTTTCATTTTCATGGTCCTTTACATCACAAGTTCAAACCGTTCTTCAGGAGCATCCCGGTCCATGCGGTCCAGCAGCACATCCAGTATTTTCTCCAGAAGACGCATGCCGCCCCTGTAACAGGTCGTGGGGAAATAGGAATGGCCCACACGGTCCAGGATAGGAAATCCGAACCGCACAAATGGTATATCATCATCTTTGGCCATATATTTCCCATAGGTATTGGCCATGAGCAGATCCACAGGGTCGTTCTTGATCCATTGGTGGAGCATGAACATATCTCCGCCGGCCTTGACATTCACCTTGCAGGGCAGGTGGGCGGTAAGGGCCTGGATCTGTTTTTCAAAGGCTTTTCCCGACGTTCCGGTAACGATATGGATGGGCATCATATCGATCTGTACGAGAAATTCCACAAGAGGGATCAAATGGTCGGGATCACCGGCCAGGGCTACTTTTTTTTGGTAAAAATACTGGTGCATATCCGTAATGATGTCTAAAAGCTGTCCCCGTTCCCGGGTAATGCTGTCCGGCACGCTGACCCCGGCTGCTTTTCTGAGGGCATCGATAAACCGGTCCGTGGCCGAAAGCCCGATGGGCAGATCTTCTACCCGGCAGGGAACATGCCATTTACCGTCCAAAGCCCTGGCAGCATCGGCCGATGCCAGGGGACCCAGGGCAATGGTGCCCATGCTGTCCCCGGTGCTGACCAAATCTTCCAGGGGGGTTCCGCCCTGGGGAAACATTTTGTATTTCCCGGTCTGGGGGCCGTTGAGCACATCCGAAGTATCGGGAAATAAGATGGGCCGGATTCCCATTTCCCTTGCAAGCCGTTTAATTTCAGACATGTCGGAAGGCTCTACATATCCGGGAATGATATTGAACCGGCCGTTGTGAACTCCTGTTGATTTTGAAAAATACAGGGCCATGGCCTTGGTCATATTGGCGAATCCGGTAACGTGGGACCCGACATAGCTGGGAGTATTGGCATGAAATACATGTTTTCCCGGAGGGACCTTTCCCTCTTTCACCGCTTTGTTGGTGATCTGGTACAAATCGTCACCAATGGTTTCAGAAAGACAGGTGGTGTGAACGGCAATAATATCCGGGTCATAGGTGGTAAAAATATTATCAATGGCCTGGATCAGATTGGCCTGTCCGCCGAAGACGGAAGATCCTTCGGTAAATGAACTGGTAGCGGCCATTACCGGTTCTCTGTAGTGGCGGGTCAGAGCGCTTCTGTGATAGGCGCAGCAGCCCTGGGAGCCGTGGCTGTGGGGCAGGCAATTGTGAATTCCTAAGGAGGCGTACATGGCACCGACGGGCTGGCAGGTTTTTGCCGGGTTGACGGTGAGGGCCTCTCTTGGGAGAATTTCGGTATGGGTATGTCTAAGCAGCATGGGTATCTCCTCGTATGAACATGAGTGTTGTTACAAAATTGGGGTATTGGGTTAAATCCTTAAGTTTTATTCCCAGCCGTATTTGGCGGAAAGCTCGGGGCTGATCTGCCAGGGGGCTTTCAGATAGCCCCAGATCTTTGAATTGACCATCCGGTCGATTTCATTATAAAAATTGACCGCTCCCCGGAACCCGGCGTAGGGACCGCCTGAATCATAGGAATGAAGCTGTTTCATGGGAATGCCGCTTTTCTGGATGGCATATTTTTCCTTGATGCCGGCGCAATAAATATCGGGTTTGTAAAGTTTCAGCAGGAGTTCTGTTTCATACTGGCTGACGTCATCAATGATCAGTGCCCCTTTTTCCATGTCCTCCATCATGCCCTTGTAATCCTTGAATTCAAACCCCTTGGTTTTGAGCGTATCCATTTCTTTTTCGGTTTTCCTGGGATTGTATTTTTCCCCATCCTTTTCCACAGAAAGCTCTTCGATATTCCTGGAATCCGCATCCACCTTAATCCCGGGAATAACTTCCCTGCCTTCATAATCATCCCGATGGGCGAATTCATACCCGGCTGAAACGGTTTTCATCCCGATTTCCTTGAATAATTCCTGGTAATGGTGAGCACGGGAGCCTCCTACAAACAGCATGGCTAATTTTCCCCCGCACCTTTTTTTCACCTCGTCCCTGACCATTTCAATTTCCGGCATTTCCTTTTCAATGACTTCTTCCACTTTTTTAGACAGTTTGGGGTCATCAAAATATTGGGCAATTTTTCTCAAGGACTTGGCCGTGGCTGCGGCGCCGATAAAATTGATTTTGATCCAGGGGATTCCGTATTTGATTTCCATCATGTCAGCCACATAATTGATGGATCTATGGCACATGACCGTGTTCAGGTCAGCGGTATGGGCATTGGCAAACTGGTCATAGGTTGAATTGCCGCTGAAGGTGGAGACAATGGAGATGCCGCATTCCGCAAGAATCCGGTCAATTTCGAACCCGTCACCGCCGATATTGTATTCTCCAAGAAGGTTGATCTTGAAATCCGCTTCTTTAATGGTGTCGTTCTTTCCCACCACATGGGTGAAAATCCCATTGTTGGCAATGTGATGGCCGGCCGACTGGCTGACGCCCCTGTAGCCTTCACAGGAGAATCCGAACACATTGATCCCCAGCTTTTCCTTCATTTCCCTGGCCACGGCATGGACATCATCACCGATGAGCCCCACCGGGCAGGTGGAAAAAATGCTGATAGCCTTGGGCTTGAAAATATCATAGGCTTCCTGGATGGCAGCTTTCAGCTTTTTTTCGCCGCCGAACACAATGTCCTTGTCCTGCATGTCCGTGGAAAAACAATAGGTCATGAAATTGTCATCCGCCTCCGTTGGCGGCCGGGTCTGGTTCCGGCGGGTCAGCCAACTGTAGAACCCGCAGCCGATGGGCCCATGGGTGATATTGACGATATCCCGGGTCGGCCCCAGGATCACTCCTTTGCACCCGGCATAGGAACAGCCCCTCTGGGTGATGATGCCCGGAACCGTCCGGACATTGGCTCCAATCTCGGGGAAGGCCCCATCTTCATCCTTTTGATTGACAATGATCTGATTGGATCGTTTCCTGGCTACTTTGGCCGGATACCGGGCCAGCAGCTCTTTTTTTATGGTTTCCGGGTCCGGCAGGTCCATGTCTGCCGGTTTTATTGTTCCGGGATCTTTTATCGTGGTGCTCATATTATTGTTCCATCCTTATATATAATTAAAAATCATCCAGGACCTTGTCCCCGTTTTCGCCGGTCCTCACGCTCAGGGAATCCATGATAGGCATGACCCAGATGACCCCGTCCCCGGATTTTCCGGTCTGGTTGGCGTTTATGATGGTTTTTACGGTTTTTAAGACCAGCTTGTCCGGAACCACAACGGAAATAGCTCGTTTCGGGATCAGACGTCCGGACTGCCCGAGCTGGGCAATGGCCTCTTCATAACCCTGCTCCGCACCCTTCAGGAGGGTCAGATCCACCAGCCCTTTTCCCCGGCCCAGGGCTTCCATGGCCGTCATGGAGGAAACCCCCACATCAATGAGGGCTTTTTTCGTTTTATTGATCATATTGATACGGATCATGGCCATTACCTCTTTCATGCCGTCACCTCTTGTTTCTCCTCGACCCCGGTTTCCATGATGCCTGAGCTGATGGTATAGATTTCCTCCACCGGGCTGACAAAAATCTTGCCGTCGCCGAACGCGCCTCCGTCACCTGTTTTGGCGGTTTTCATCACCGTCTTGATGACAAAGTCCTTATCCTTTTCATCCACTACCGTGATGAGCATTTCTTTCGGGATTTCATCATAGGTGATTTCCCCTATCTTTATGCCTCTCTGCTTTCCGCGGCCTGTCACGCTCATGCGGGTGACGGCGGGAAAGCCCGCTTCCATGAGGGCGGCCATGACCTGGTGGGTTTTATCCGGTCTGACAATGGATCTGATCATTATTTTCATTTAAAATATTTCCTTTTTTAATATTATTGTTTATGCCGCAATCCCATAGGTAATCAGCAGAGTTTCCAGTTCCCCGATCTCAAGGGGAGTCGGGATGACAAACATCTGGTTCCCGTCAATTTTTCTGGCCAGGGCCCGGTATTCATCTGCCTGGGGATGGTCCGGTGCAAAATCGATGACGGTTTTCCGGTTGATCTCGGCCCTTTGAACCATGTTTTCCCGGGGAATAAAATGGATCATCTGGGTACCCAGTTTCTTGGCCAGCACCTCGATCATTTCCCTTTCATTGTCAACATTCCTGGAATTGCAGATAAGGCCGCCCAGTCGTACGCCTCCTGCTTCTGCAAATTTTACGATGCCCTTGCAGATATTATTGGCCGCATACATGGCCATCATCTCCCCGGAAACCACAATATAGATTTCCTTGGCCTTGCCTTCCCGGATGGGCATGGCAAATCCGCCGCAAACAACATCCCCAAGGACATCATAAAAGGCATAATCCAGTTTTTCATCTTCTGAATAAGCCCCAAGCTGTTCCAGAAGGTTGATGGAAGTAATGATCCCCCGGCCCGCACATCCCACGCCCGGCTCAGGTCCGCCGGATTCCGTGCACAGGGTCCCGCCGTATCCCACTTTCCTGACATCTTCCAGACGGATATCCTCGCCTTCATCTCTCAGAGTGTCGAGGACAGTCCTCTGGGCCAGCCCGTTGAGCAGGAGCCGGGTTGAATCGGCCTTGGGGTCACAGCCCACCACCATGATTTTTTTTCCTGCTTCCACCAGCCCTGCTACAATATTCTGGGTAGTGGTTGATTTTCCAATGCCGCCTTTTCCGTAAATGGCTATTTTTCTCATTTTTTTTCCTTTATATTTAAATGTTGAATTAAAGACATTAAGTCCCAAGTCAGTTAGAATCTTAAATAGCAATTACTATTCCAAACCTTGGAAAAAAATAGAATTATTTATCAACATACTGGAATTAAATGAGAATAATACTTTATAAAAAAAATATAGTTTTAATATTCATGTTAAATTATCTGAATTAATAAATTATATTCCAATTTTGTATTTTAATAGTTCCAATTTTGTTGTTTAAAGAAAACTAATGAAAGTCTGCCCATTTAAAACGACCATGGGCTTACATAATTGTAATTCAACGCCGCCGGGTTTTTAAAAAAACATGAAATGAAGATGATTTAAACAGACCGGGTCAGACAGACCAGGTTTGTCTCTTGCCATTCGTTGTGCTTATAAAAGGTCAGGGCAGGTGAATTATCCTTATCGGCAAGAAGCTGAAGATGACCTATTCCCCTTTTTTGAGCCCATTGACTGATTTCAGACAGAAGACCCTGCCCGATCCCCTGATGCCTGTAATCCGCATCCACCACCAGATCCTCCAATACAGCCGTTATGCTTCCCCTGGCCGTGGATATCCGGGTTTGAGCCGTGCACATGCCGACAATTTTATCATTACATACCGCCACCTTAACCGTCCTGTGACGGTTACATCCCTCAAGCATCAGCCTTAACCCCATGCGGTGGGTCTCTGGATTGAATTCAAAATCCTTTTCAATGGAAAAAAGCTGTTCCAACAACCTGACAAGAGACTCAATATCCTGGAGTTCTGCATTTCTAACGATAAATGATTTCATTTGGTTTTTATATTTTTCAGGTCCTTGCCAGGACCAGGGCATCCACCCTGCCCGCGCCGTGTTTTAAAAGTTCTTTTGCAGCCTCATTGCAGGTAGCGCCGGTTGTGAACACATCATCCACGAGCAGGATATGTTTTCCCCGGATACGATCATTCTGGACAACCTTAAACGCATTTTTCAAATTTCTTTTTCTTTCTTCAATATCAAAACCGGTTTGCGGCAGCGTTTTTTTTATCCGTACCAGGGAACTGATATCCATGTCCCAGACCGGACGGCGTTGGAAAGACTGGTGATACAATTTTTTGAAATTCCGGGAAAGATAATAAGCCTGGTTAAATCCCCTTTTTCTCATCCTGGACCTGTGCAAAGGCAGGGGCATGATAAGATCGATGGGCAGATTTTCATAATATTGCAGGAAGGTCTGAAACATCATACGTTCAAAAATTTTTGCAATCCCTGGTTTTGAATGATATTTGAGCAGTTGAATTCCGTCCCGGATAATACCTTTGTATTCAGCCGCAGCCCTGACCTGACCCAGTTTCAGCGGTGTTTTCAAACATGACCCGCACACATGGCTGTCATTAAAGCTGTTATGAAACCGGATCCCGCAGGAAATACAAAAGGGCGGGACAATAGGATAAACTCCTTCTTTCATGCAATGCCCGCAGAAACAGGATTCCAGGGTATGGGGGCCGGCACCGTTTTCTTCCATATAGATACCGCATTTCAGACATTTTTTTGGAAAAATTAGAGCTTCAAGCATCCGGAGGATGACGGCAAGCTTCCCAAAGGGCTTATTTTCTGCTGTCATCTCTCTGTCGAAGGGCTTCATACATGGCAATTCCACCGGCTACCGATGCATTGAGCGAATTGATCTTCCCCTTGTTAGGGATGGATAACAAAAAATCACATTCTTTTTTTACCAGGGGCCGTACCCCTTTGTTTTCCCCGCCAATGACCAGTGCGATGGGACCTTTTAAATCTGCATCAAACAAAGATGTGTCCCCATCTGCATCCAGACCGAAAACCCAGACTCCTTTTTCCTTCAGGGACTTTAATAAGGCAGCGGTATTGGTGATCATATAGATATCTGCGTGTTCCATGGCTCCGGCCGAACTTCTGGAGACCGTGGAAGAAGGACCGGCTGACCGGTCCCTGGGGATCAGGATATAATCCACCCCGGCCGAGAGGGCAGTCCGGATCAAAGCCCCGAGGTTGTGGGGGTCTTCAATATTTTCCATGACAAGGATAAAACAGGGTGTTTTATCTTGACCGATTTTCTCCACTATTTCAGCTGCATTTTTCACAGGAAAACCGGAAGTCCTGGCAGCGATTCCCTGGTGATTTGAAAAATCCGTCATCTTGTCCAGGAACGCAGGATCAACATTTTCGATTTTAATCCGGCGCTCCTTTGCCATAGCTTCTATCTTTCCGGTTCTCTCACCGGTTTTATTTCTTGATATCATTATACCGGTGAAATTCCTTTTCCCGGCCCTCAATGCTTCATAAACCGAGTGGAACCCGAAAAGAAGATCAGTTTTGTCTTTCATTCTCCATCCATCTCTTTTTTAAAAATCGAGTAAAGCTCTTTTAAGGCCGTATTGAGATCATCATTGACCACCACATACCGGTATAGGTCCTTTAGGGCCATTTCCGTTTTTGCATTGACAAGACGTTTTTCAATCACCTCTTTTGAATCCGTACCCCGGTTCAAAAGGCGTTGGGACAATACTTCAAAGGAAGGCGGCATAATGAAGATGGATACCGGGTTCAGGCCTGATGCCATGATCTTTTCCGCACCCTGGACATCAATGTCCAGAAGAAGGCTTTTTCCCTTTTGAAGACAGGCTTTGACAAAGGATTTTGACGTACCGTAATAATTATCGTGAACTTTTGCCCATTCAAGCCAGAGACCTTTGGCAATTTTTTCTTCAAATTCGGCAGGGCTGATAAAAAAATAATCAAGACCGTCTTCTTCATTGCTTCTTGGAGCCCTGGTGGTATGGGACACGGAATAGGAAAGGGTTTTAAACCGTTTCAACACCTGTCTGATAAGGGTTGTTTTACCTGCCCCGGAAGGGGCGGACACAACAAAAAGTTTTCCTTTGCCGGCCATGGAATTATTCTTTTCCTTCTTCCTGGGTTGAAAGAGAGCCAAACCGGCCTGACAGGGTCTCGGCCTGGATGGCGGAAAGAATGACATGATTGCTTTCCGTAATGATAACGGACCGTGTTTTTCGGCCATGGGTGACATCAATGAGGCGTTTTCCCTCTTTTGCTTCATCCTTGACCCGTTTCATCGGAGACGAACCGGGAGAGAGGATGGCCACAATTTTTTCCGCCACCACTGTGTTTCCAAACCCTAAATTTAAAAGCAGTTGTTCCATAGTTCCATCCTGGTTTCTTTTGATTAAATTATTCAATATTCTGTACCTGTTCACGTATCTTTTCAAGCTCTGATTTCAAATCCACCACCTTGTGGGACAGGGATGCATTCCCGGCCTTTGACCCGATGGTATTGAATTCCCGGTTGAATTCCTGGATGAGGAAATTCAGCTTTCTTCCGCCAGGCTCGCCTGATTCAAGGATTCCCCTGAATTGTTTGATATGGCTTAAGAGCCTTGTAATTTCTTCAGATACATCGCTCTTGTCGGCCAGGATGGCCGCTTCCTGGGAAATCCGGACAGGATCAAGCCCTTCGGTTTCTGACGTGAGAAATGAAATCCGTTCCATGAGGCGCTGTTTATAAATGAACGGGATGGCCTTTGCATCAGTTTCAATCTCTTTAACTTTGTTTTCAATATCATCCATTCTTGCACCAAGATCCACATGAAGGTTTTTTCCCTCCTGTCTTCGCATGAGATCCAGGGCTGCGCTTGCTGTTTCAATGCAGGGGGCTACAGCTTTCCAAAGGCTTTCCCTATCGGTTTCTTTCCTGGATGGAACAATCACGTTCCGGGCTGAGAGAAGATGATCCAGGGTGATATCCGAGGAAAGCCCCAGGTCTTCTTTCATTTTTTTTAATGCCTGATAATAGGAAACCACTTTGGGGGTATCGACTTCAAACTGTTCCAGGTCTTTTGCCTCATCCCGGATGGAGAGTTTGATTTCGATTCTTCCCCGGTCATGGATTTTTGCAATAATTTTCCTGATATCCTCTTCAAAGACCTGGCACAACTCAGGAAGATAGCAGGCAATATCAAGATATTTTGAATTATAGGACCGAAGCGTGACATCAGCGGTGATGGTTTCAACCGTAAGGGAGGCCTGTGAAAATGCCGTCATACTCTTAATCATGTGTTTTTCCTTGCCTTTAAGTCCAGAAGATATTTATCCCTGACCTTTGATAAAAAAGCAATCATGCTTTGTGATGCATAATCCGGGTAAGTCCAGGGCAGAGTTTTAAACCCTTGCTTTTTTGAATACATCAGGGTCAGGTCTGCATAAACCTTCCTTCCGATATAGATCCTGTGGGAATATTCCTTGCCTGTTGCAAGAATAAACCGGGACGACACAAGATACCCAGGATCGATATTGATATTTCTTTTCCCGGATATGGCAAACCTTTCTTCGATTTCATTGGTCCTTTCCTTGATCCGGGCCAGTTCCTCCTGGGCAATGAGGGGTTTAAAGACAAACACCTTCCTGAACAAAGGAGATCCCATTTCCTTGTAATAATAATCGGTATAGGCAAACTCCATCCATCGGCTGATCATATCCACCGGGCCGAACTGTTCTTCGAGAAAAGGGAACAACCCGTCAACAAGGGTTTTATCGTTCATGATACAGCCGATAACCAGTTTAGCCGGGTCCGGATGTTTGGGCGTACTCATGTTAAACCGGTTTTGCCTCGTCAATGAGCATGATGGGGATATCGTCCCGGATTTCATAAATAAGTTTGCAGGCATTGCAGATGAGCCCGTCTTTTTTCTCATTCAGATAAATCTCACCCTTGCATTTGGGGCAGACCAGTATTTCTAGTAATTCCTGGGAAATTGCCATTTTTCTTTTCCTTTCATCATTCAAGCCCTTTGACCGACTGAAGGGTTTGAAGTTTATAATATTCACCTTTCAGGGCCATGAGGTCTTCATGGGTGCCCTGTTCTTTTATGGAACCCTCTTTCAGAAGGATGATCCGTGATGCATAATCAATGGTGGACAGCCTGTGGGCGATGACAAATGTGGTTCTGCCCTTCATCAGATTTTCAAGGGCTTTCTGAACCACCCGCTCTGCCTGTGAATCCAAGGCTGAAGTCGCCTCATCCAGGATCAGGATGGGTGCATCTTTTAAAAGCGCCCTGGCAATACAAATTCTTTGTTTTTCACCGCCCGAGAGCCGTGAACCAAGCTCGCCGATGACGGTATCAAATCCTTTTGGAAACCCTTGGATAAAATCATAGGCATAGGCTGCCCTGGCAGCTTCTTCAATTTCACCATCCATTGCCTCCATTTTTCCGTAACAGATATTATCCCGCACGGATTCGTTAAACAGAATGGGCTCCTGGGTCACTATGGAAATATGATCCCTCAAAGATTTGACAGACAAGTCTTTGACATCTTTACCGGCAATCCGCACAGCGCCTTTGGTCACATCATAAAGCCGGGGCAAAAGGTTGACAAGGCTTGTTTTCCCTCCGCCGCTCATGCCCACCAGGGCAATCACCTCCCCGGGAGCCGCTTTAATACGGATATCGGTAAGGGTTTCGGGACCTCCTTCTGTGTAGGAAAAGCTTACATGATCAAATTCAACATCCAGGGCCTTTCCTGACAGCATTTCAGGATTTTCCTTTTCCAGGATGGGAGACTCTTCTTCCAGCACATCAAAAATTCTTGCTGCCGCAGCCGCCCCTTCCTGGATGGTATTGTTCAGACGTGATAATTTTTTAACCGGGTCATAGAGCATCATGACGGCAGTCAGAAATGAAAAAAAAGTACCGGGCGTGGATGTACCGTTGATGACACGCATACCGCCGAACCAGATGATAAACGCAATACCGAGCCCCCCTAAAAATTCCATAATCGGTGATGACAGGGCATTAGCTGTTATCTTTTTCATCTCAAGCCTGAAAAGCTGTTTTGTTTTTTCTTTGAACCGGTATTTTTCAAGTGCTTCGAGATTGAATATTTTAATAATTTTACTGCCGGTAAAAGTTTCATGCAAGAATGAATTCAAGTCAGCCATGGTTTCCTGGGAACCGGTTGAAAATTTTCTGACCCGCCGACCAAAGAGCACAATGGGGTAAAACGCCAGGGGCAGGACAATAAAAGCACCAAGTGCAAGTTTCCAATCCCTGTAAAAAATCACAAACAAAAAGGCGATAACCGTGAAAAAATCCCTGAACACGTTGATGACGGCTGTGGATACCATGCCTTTGACAATGTTCACATCATTGGTGATCCTGGACATGAGCACCCCGGTTTTTTCCTTATGAATAAAGGATATGGGAAGATCGGTAATTTTCTCATACAGGCTGTCCCTGAAAAACCGGATCATGGTTTCCCCGATATGATTCATCAGATATTCCGAGCCGTAAGACCCCATGCCCTTTAGAAAAAAAACAAGCACCGCAGCCCCGGGGATCAGCAAGAGCATCTCCCTGTTTTTGCTGATGAAAATATCATCCATGACCGGTTTGACCAGAAAGGCCATGGCCCCGTTGGCCCCGGCCGTTACAATCATGCACAGGGAAGCCAGGGCAAGCCTTTTCCAGTAAACAAAAACAAAGGAAAGGATTTTCTTCTGCCTGACACTGGAGAGTTTAGGGTTTTTTGTTTTCATAGACCTTTATTTAATAAACCATGAGGTATTGTCAATATTTAAAAAACATGAGAGCATACATCCCCATGACAAAGACCGTGGTTATAACCAATTTTTTCAGATTTTACAACCTGATCTGGAAGCTTGCCCTCCCGTTTCTGAAAAGAAACAAACGCCTCCGGCAGGGGTTTGAAAAAAGGATTTCATCATCCCATTTATCTTTGGCAGACCTCTGGATACAGGCAGCATCGGCAGGGGAAGCCTATCTTGCCGTTGCCGTGCTTCTGGAATTAAAACCAAAGACCCCCCTTAATGTGCTGATCACCACTACTACTGCCCAGGGAATGGATATCCTGAAATCCGAACTTACGCCCGGAAGGGTTTCACAGTCTATTGATCTTACAATAGACTGGTTTCCCTTTGACATGCCGGATTTGGCCGGGGCTGCTGTCCGGGCCGTCAACCCAGGGGTCATGGTGCTGCTCGAAACGGAACTCTGGCCCGGTCTTCTTTTTTCCCTAAAAAAGAAAAATGCAAAAATCCTGATGATCAATGCCAGGATGTCCCAGAAAAGCTTTGGCCGGTATCTGCGAACAAGGTGTTTATGGAAACACCTTGCCCCTGATCTGATCATGGCCATTTCCGATCAGGACAGGAACCGGTTTCAAATGATTTTTGAAACTTCAAAAATCAAGACCATGTCCAATATCAAATTTGATTCCATTGATGCGGATTTCTATTTTTCCCCTCCCGGCCCTGATAAAATACAAAATATTCTTCCATCCCCCCTGCCCCTGAGCATCCTGGCCTCTGTCCGGAGGCAGGAAGAAAAACAGGCGTTTCTCATGCTCAAAAAAATGTTCAGCCTGTTTCCGAATCAGGTAGCGGCTGTCTTCCCGAGACATATGAACAGACTTGAGGCATGGAAAAAAATGCTGTCTTTTCTTGACCTGAAAGTTTATCTGAGATCTGAACTGTATTCTCCCGTAACAACGCCGGGGATAATCCTGTGGGATGTCTTTGGGGAACTCAAGACTGCCTGTGAATTTGCATCGGTTGTCTTTGTGGGCGGCAGCTTGAAACCCCTGGGCGGCCAGAATGTGATTGAACCGGCCGGCCGGGGGGCTGTTACCATCACAGGCCCCTATTGCGAAGATTTTGCCTGGGCTGCCGAAGAAATGATCAAAAAAGGACTTCTCATCCAAAAAAAGACCTGGAAAGCCATAGCCGAAACCATGGCAGAAACCCTTCTCAACCCGGTGAACCGGGAAGACCAAAAAGCCCTTGTTCAAAGCTGTCTCCAATCAAAAAAAGGCGGCACCCGCCATGCCTGCGATGAAATTTTAAAAATCTTTGACCTATTAAACTGACTCGTATATAGTAGTTACATTCAAATTTCATCCGCCCTTCTTCAGGAATTTTTGGCTTAACGTTTTTTTGTCTTTGCCGCTCTTTTTCACGACTGGAATTTTTTTTGTTTATCACCGGCACCTGAATTTTCACCCGGTGCTGTTTTATTCATCCAAAAGGAAAGGAGACATTATGGAAAGTCACACAATTTATTATGACACGATTACCCGGCTGACCACAGCCATCTCCCAGTGCAAGGACCCGGAAGATGTGGCCCTGATCACTGCGGAAGCAGTCAAGACGGCCTTTAATGCCAAAGGCTGCTGCGTATTCCTGGTTGACAGGGACACCCGGGAACTGGGGCTTGTGGCATCATCGGGCCTGAGCCGGGAATACCTTGAAAAAGGACCCATCCACTTCATGCAGAACATCAAGGAGGCAAAGGATGCCGTACCCATCGCCATCTATGATGTCATGGATGACCCGAGAATCGAATATCCGAAAGCAGCTCAGAAAGAAGGGATTTCATCCCTGATGGGTGTCCCCATTATCAGCCATGACAAAATTATCGGTGCACTTCGCATCTATACGGCCAAACCCTGGGAATTTTCCTTTAACGACATCACCATGACCCAGGCTGTGGCATTGATCTGCGGGATGGCCATGGATATGTGCAGGATGCACAAGGGCTATAAGACCAGCATTGAAATCCTGAAAAATATGAGGGGCAAAGATTCTTTCAGTTCAAATAAATGGACACCTTTTGAGGGCGTTCCCAAAAGTGTGGACCAGTCCATCTGTGATTACTGAGCATGGCAGCGGGAGCTTCTTTTTCCAGCCGGCAGAAGGTTTGTTCTGTTGCCGGCTGGAAATCCCGGCTTTAAAAAAAACGTATGGCAACATCAGATGTCCAGGACTCCGTCCATCTCATGTTTTAAAGACCGGTTCATCAGACGCTGAACGGTTTCTTCAACAGACAGGTTTTCAAAAAGAACCGCATAGACTTCATTGCAGATGGGAAGATCAATGCCGAGCTTTTTCCCCAGATTATAAACCGACCGCGTTGTCTTCACCCCTTCGGCCACCATTCTCATTTCAGAGATGATGTCATCGAGTTTTTTCCCCTGGCCGATCTGTTTTCCAACCGTATAATTCCGGCTTAACGCCCCGGTACAGGTTAAAAGAAGATCTCCGACACCGGCAAGCCCGGACAGGGTCAAGGGGTCTGCCCCAAGCTTGGTGCCCAGGCGGTTCATTTCCGTCAGCCCCCTTGTAATCAGGGCAGCCCTTGGATTTAAGCCCATATTCATCCCGTCACAGATCCCGGCGGCAATGGCAAGAACGTTTTTCACGGCACCGCCGATCTGGGTGCCGATGGGATCATCATTGACATAAACCCGGAAAGTCGGACAGGAAAAAATCTTCTGGACATATTCAGACACCTCCCGGCTGGTTGAGGCTGCCGCAACCACTGTCGGCACCTTGTTGGCAACTTCCTTGGCAAAGCTAGGGCCTGAAATGACGGCAATGTTTTCCTTTGGCAGGAAATCCAGGATTTCTTCAAGAATTTGGGTCATGATCATATAGGTCTGGTTCTCGATCCCCTTGGAAGCCGTCACAACAATCGTATCCGGGCCTATGAAGGGTTTCATCCGGTTTGCCGTATCGCGCATGCAATGGGATGGAACCACCACCAGCACCAGGTCTTTTTCTTTTACCGCAATCTCAAGATCATTGGTGGGGATAATATTTTCCGGCAGACGGATATTGGGGAGAAATACCTTATTTTCACGGTCCTTCTCAATCTGCTCCCTGACTTCGGGTTCAAACACCCAGAGATCCAGGGCAAATCCTTTATCTGCCAGCAATTTGGCAAGGGCAGTGCCCCAGGCGCCGGCACCCACAACCCCGATACGGGTTTTTTGTGTATCGATTATCCTCTCCATGCCTTACACATCCCTTTCTGATCTTACAAGACCTTGATATTAAAGAAAATATGCTTCCAATTGAGCATAAGTGGTGTTTATACACCATATCTTCCAAAGGATCAACTATATTTCAGCAAGATCAATCCAGACACCATCCGTCAATGGTCCTAGATCAACAGGATTGAGTTCAAACACGGCATTGGGAGTGCCTGCCGCAGCCCATATCCTGTCATAGCGTTTCAAATCAGGATCAAGAAGGGTAAACAGCTTTTCATCATGGCCTGCAGGCGGTACACCGCCGATGGCAAAACCGATCCGCTCTTTGACGGCTTTTCCGTTGGCCTGGACAAGCTGCCGGCCTGTTTCTTTTTTTATTTTCTCAAGGCTGACCCGGTTGGTTCCCGAGGCAATGACCAGCACAGGGTCATCTGCCTCCTTATCCATAAATACCAGGGATTTTGCGATTTGTGCCGTTTCGCACCCAATGGCTTTTGCGGCTTCTGCCGCTGTCCTTGTTGAATCCGGCAATTCTTTTACCACAAATGCAAATCCTTTATTTCTGATATATTCCTGGACTTTTACGGCTTTTCTGCTCAATGCTTCCGTCATGTCGCTTTTCACAATATTTAAAGACCTCCGCTTTTTAATATTAACCAAACCCGGATCCTATTTAGACAAAAATCCGCTTGTACGCAATAGATTATCACAATCCTTATTTTTCAGTCTTTAGCCCTTTTTTCAAAAGGGCATTGATTCCATCAATATATTCCTGGTTCCGGCAGGGTTTTGACAGATGATCCATCATCGGATCATTCTTTCTCAATTCTTTGACGGATTCAAGAAATTCAATATTACCGGAAATAAAAAGAACGGGAAGGGTTTGGTCCCTTTCCCGGATATACCGATAGACATCCATACCGCTGATTTCCCCGGGAAGCACATAATCAAGGCTGATCAGATCGTAATGATTCAGTTTTATAAGATCTTTAGCGGTCCGGCCGTTTTGTGCAATATCCACCTTGTGATAACAGGGGTCATCGGTCAGTATCCGGTGCTGAACATCAAATATGGCAGGCTCGTCTTCCACGATAAGGATGGTTTTGCCGGTCGGGAGACGGGGTTTGCGAATGTTTTCTTTTTCTTCTTCTGTCAGATCCTTTTTGATTACAGGCAGGCAGACGGTGAAGCAGGTGCCTGATCCGAATTTTGATCTCACTTTGATGCCGCCCTTGTGCTGGTCAATGTATTTTTTTACATTGGAGAGCCCATACCCTGTCCCTTTGATTGTTTTTCCATAGGAACCGGTTATATCCTTTCCCCCTTTCAAGGTAAAAGAAGGATCGAAAATTACATCCAGGTGCTCGTTTGGTATACCGCAGCCGTTGTCTTCTATTTCAAAACAGACCTGATCGGCAAAGGTATATGTGCGAAGAGTGATCAAAGGCCGGCCACTGGTACTCAGGGCATGAACCGAATTTTGAATCAGGTTTACCATTGCATGCTCCATCATTCCGGGGTCTGCAAGAATCTCGGGCATATCTTCTTCAAATTTCCTTAAAAGGGTGATGTTTTCCAATTCCTTTTTCATGAGATTGACCACAAGATCGATTTTTTCATTTATTTTAATATATTCCTGCCGGGGTTCCTGGTCCCTGGCAAATGCAATGAGATTTTTCGTCAGGTTTCTGCCGCGAAGAGTCTGGCTGTGGATCAGTTCAAGGGCATTCCGGGTGTCTTTTTCCCTGCAATCCATAAGAGCCAGTTCGGAATGGCCCATGATGATCCCCAGGATATTGTTGAAATCATGGGACATCTTTCCTGCGATCCGGCCCACCAGGGCATGTTTCTCCTGTTCAACGGACCGATACTCCGCTTTTTTCTTTTCTTTTTCAATCTCCCTTTGTTCCGTCATATCCCTTACGATTCCGCTGATGGTCGTGACTTTACCGTCGACAACATCCAGCGGCACCTGGATCGTATGAAACGTGTATTCCTTTCCATTGATTTCAAGGGTACGGATCTCGCTGACGCTTTCGCCGCTGAAGGTGCGATTGTCAACATCGGCAATGATACCGGCATGGACCGGGTTAAACAATTCTCCCGGTGTTTTTCCGACAAGATCCTTTCTTTTGCAATTGAAAAGTTTTGCCATGGCTGGATTGACAAAGGTATACCGCCGGTCAATGTCTTTGCAGAAAATTGAATCCTGGGCAGAATCTGTAATGGCCTGATATTTTTTTTCACTCTTTTGAAGGGCTTGTATGGCTTCGGTTCTTTTTTCAATCATCTGATTGGCAAACACAGCAATATCTTTGAATTCCTCAAACTGAAGGTCAGCCGGATCAATGGCTGTTTCCTGTATGGATGCGGCTTCAAAAAAATCTGAAAAAAGCTTGATCCCGGCCTGAATTTTATGGGCCTGGTACCGGGTCCATAAAAGAATCAGAAAGGATAAAAACGCCATTACGGAAAAGTATAACACAGCCTGTATGACAAATTGTTTATACAAAGCTTTTTTCTTTAGCAGAATGCTCTCATCAATCGTATCCAGATACACCCCGGCTCCGATAAGCCATTCCCATTCAGGAATACCGATAACAAAGGACAGCTTGGGGGAAAACGTTTCCGAACCCGGTTTCTGCCAAAAATAGGTGACAAACCCACCTCCCGGCGCTTTGGCGGCCCGGTTCTGCTCCTGTATGATTTTAACCCCCCTGGGATCGGACAGATCCCAGACCTTGCCTGTTCCCCGTGTAATTTTACCGTTTGTAAATAAAGGCTCTCCTCCGTAAACACTCCCGAAAAAATAGCCTTCAGTTCCAAACCTGAGTGTTGAAATCCTTTCCAGGACCTCCTCCTGTATTTCTTTTTCCACATCTTCAACATATTCTCCGGTTCCGATCCCCCATCCAAAAGGTTCAAAATATTTAACATAGGCGATTTTCAAATGTTCCGGACCGGTTTCTCCCGGTTTTGACCAGGTATAGGAATAAAATCCTTCCCCCTTTGCCCTGAGTATCTCAATCATATCCCGTACGACATATTCACCCCTGGCTCCCTGAACCGGCAGCATATTTTGCCCTTCCATTTCAGGCCTGTCGGCAAAAAGTTCTTCAATCCCATCCATGTTAAAAGCAAAATAATATCCCCGGCCGTGGTTAAACCTTACCGGCCGTAATGAATCCTTTATCATTTTTTTGATTTCATCACGGGACTTTATTTCTTTATTCTCCGTATACAGATTCATAGCCACGGCATGGGCCTCATCCACACGTTCTTTAACAGACTCCCGAAGCCTTTTTTCCGTCTGGTTTCTCATATACCGGACATATTCCAGTACGTTTTGAACCTCGGCTTTCAGTCTTTCTTTTTCCGAAGCGACAAAGGTTTCCTTAATGGATGCGGATTCAGTTTTAAACGCCGTATATTCATTCTGAATCCATAAGAGATAGACAATAACAAAGGAAAAAAAGGTGATGAACAGCATATTCTGCAAAAGAAGCTTTTTAATACTGACCATACAATTGTCTCCTCCTTTTAAAATAAAAAAGGACACCCGGTTCTTCCTATAGATGAAGATAGAACAAAATTCTAAAAGACAAAAGTTTTTTTATTGACAAATATAAATTTACAGCTTACGTAAACGTTAAGTTTTTGATATTGATTTCTTTACCGGCTGAAAGGATAAATCATGTCCAAAGAAAAAAAAACCACGTCTGACAGTTCCATATCCAGAATTGCAGACGAATTGGATATCAGTACCCGGACCATCCGGTTCTACGAGGAAAAAGGCTTGATCCGGCCCCGGAGAACCACGGGGAACCAGCGGGTTTACACACCACGGAACAAAGCCAGGCTCAAGCTGATTATCAGGGGTAAACGCTTTGGATTCTCCCTTGATGAAATCGCAGAAATGATCGGCATGGCCGATGCAGATCCCAATGAGCTTGAACAGATTGAAAAGAGCCTGAAGTATGGGGATGTCAAGCTTAAGGAATTAAGGGAAAGAAAAAAGGAACTCACACTTTTGGAGCAGGATATACTTGCCACAAGGGAAAAACTCATCAAACGGAAGACGGAACTTGAAATAACCGGAAGTTCCACAACAAAAGGAGAGGAAAATGAACATTGTTGAACTGATGGATGCAAATGCCGCCAAACACCCGGAAAAAACAGCCCTGTGCAACACAGCTTCCCCACACTCCGTCGGGGAAAATCATGAAATACAAACTCAGAGAGGAGTTTTCACATGTTTGAATATCTTTTAAGTGCGGAACAAAAAAAACTCAGGGACGAAGCCCGGGATTTTGTAAAAGCCATCCCCAGGAAAATGATCCTGGATATGGATGCTGATAAAATCCGGTTTCCCAAAGAATTTTTACAGGAAGCCGGAAAGCGGAACCTCATGGGTTGCCGCTTTCCGGAACTTTGGGGCGGCCGGGGCATGGACTGGGTGTCCACCTGCATGGTCATGGAGGAAATCGGCAGGCTGGGCTATATTTTTGCCTGCACCTTTGGTGTAGGCGCCGAACTGGTCTGTGATGCCATTATCCTCCATGGGACTGACAGCCAGAAGGAACAATATGTGAGGCCCCTGCTCCAGGGAAAAATCTTTGCCGCAGAATGCCTGACCGAACCTAGGGGCGGGTCGGATTTTTTCGGCACCACCACCACGGCAAAGGACATGGGAGACCATTTCCTCATCAACGGCCAGAAACGGTTCATTGTGGGCGGAGAAGGGGCAGACTATTTCCTGGTGTATGCCAGGACTGATCCGGATGGTGCCCCCCACAAGAGCATTTCCTGTTTTATCGTGGACAAAACAGAAGGTGTCAAAAGCGAATACCTATACGGGCTCATGGGCTGCCGGGGCGGCGGCGCCGCCCGCATGACCTTCAGGGATGTGAGGGTTCCAAAGGAAAATCTTTTGGGCAGGTTGAACCAGGGGGTGGATGTTTTTAACACCATGATGATCCCCGAGCGCCTGGGAACGGCCGCTATGACCATTGGTGCGGCAACACCTGCTGTGGATGTGGCCACGGGCTATACGTCCAGGCGCAAAGCATTCGGCCGGCCGGTGGCTGAATTCCAGGGAGTCTCCTTCCAGGTGGCTGAAGCCGTCACCCTGCTGGATGCATCCCGGGCTATGATCTATACCACGGCCAGGGCCGTTGACCGGAAGATCGACGAAAAGCAGATCAGGCGGCTGGTCTCAGAGTCTAAAAAATTTGTTACCGAATCCTGCCAGAAGGCCGTCCACAATGCCATGCAGGTCATGGGCGGTATCGGATACACCAATATCTATCCGGTGGAACGGGTTTTCAGGGATCTGCGGCTCGCCTCCATCTGGACCGGGACCAACGAAGTCATGTCCATGATTATTGCCAATGAATGGTACAAGGAATCCTATCGCAACAAAAAAACCGGTTCCGTCCGTGATATGGAAGAAGATGCAGCCGAAGCCCAGGCAAAGGATGAAAAAATATTTGAATAAAAAAAACCATACTGCCTGTACGCCTGCTGAAATACAGTTTATCAGGGATCTGCAGTGGATCAAAGCAGTACCAGTTTTGGGGTTGGGTTTCACGGTGAGGGAGAGCTGATGGTAAACTGGCCCATAGTAACAGGATCTGTTTGTTAATGAATTTATCGCTGCAAAGTCCAAAGGCGGCGCCTATGGGATTAATGTTGATTATTCAGGCTGCAAGCTCGATAAAAAAAAGTAGAACAAATGGAAAACAACCAGGAGGGAAACATTGCAAAACCGGGAACCGGTGTGGAAGAACCCAAGACAGCTCTGATACCGGAAATATTTGCCAGTGCTTTTTTCTCAGCAGTGGCAGAGCGTGCTGAGTGTTGTCAGGGCCATTGCGATTGCGACGGCAAATGCAGTCCATATAGTTTAAAATTCTGTCTTATTTTTTATTTGTCTTACGTCACAATATATACTATTGTTCTTCCATTGAAGCTGACCACAATATACCGTGCAGAACTCATCCATGAGCGGTGTGTTTAGAATAGTGCTTTTAAAGATTGATTCAATTTTTATCAAAAAAAATCCGGGATTATGAAAAAAATAGTATTGACCGGCATTTTATGCATAGGACTTGCGGCTTTAATATCCATAGACAGGTGGCAAGTAACACGCTGGCGTGCTGAAAAAAAAACAGAACTCAGTGCAACGGCCGAGGTATGCAGGATACGCCTTGAGAACGCTGTTATTTCACGATTCAATGCAGTAGAAGCACTTTCATCACTATTTGCCGTGCGTGAGGAAACAAAACCCGAAGAATTCGCCGGTTTTGCTGCAATGCTTTTGAAATTCAACCCCCCTATCCGTGCACTTCAATATGCAGACTCCCAAACCCGGGTCATCTATGTATACCCCCCGGAAACAAATGAGATTGCCATCAGTAAACCAATGACTTTACTGACGGATTCCAAACGGGGGCCGTTTACAAAAAAGGCAATTGCTCAGAAGGCGGCATCAGTACAAGGACCATTTGAATTACGCCAGGGAGGTATAGGGCTTGTCGTCAGATCTCCGGTATTCTCAGGGGAAAGATTCATGGGACTGGCAATAGGGGTCTATGATGTACCGGTGTTGATCCGGGAGGCTTTCATGGGGATAAAACTCGATGAATTTGCTTATCGGCTGACTGATGGTGAGGGACGGCTTTTTTGGGAATCAGATAATATCTCTGGGGATTTTCAGGAAAAACCCGTCAAAGTGGGCGATACCAGGTGGACTTTTTCATTGGGCAGGACAAATTATGCAATTCATCCCCCTGTTTTGATCCGCATTATGATTCTGGCTTCCGGAGGCAGCTTTTTATTGTCGGCTTTATTGCTGATTCTTTTTTTTTGGGCACAGACCCGAAGCCTGAAACTTATCGTGGAAGAGCGAACTGAGAATCTTTCAAAAAGCAACAGAACCCTTGTCAATGAAATTTCAGAGCGGAAGCAGGCAGAAAAAGCGTTAAAGAAAAGTGAAACCCACCTGCGCACATTGATAGATTCACTGCCTGACCTTGTATGGCTGAAAGATTCCGAAGGGGTCTATTTATCCTGCAATTCCAAATTCGAACATTTCTTTGGTGCAAAAGAGGCAGACATCATAGGAAAGACCGATTATGATTTTGTAGATGAAAATTTAGCAAATTTTTTCCGGAAAAATGACAAAATTGCAATGGCTACAGGCAGATCCAGCATGAATGAAGAGATTGTCACCTATGCGGACGATGGTCATACAGAGGTTTTGGAAACACTGAAAAGCCCAATGTATGATCAAGAAGGAAAGCTTATAGGCATATTGGGAGTCGGCCGCGACATTACCAGGCGCAAAGAGCAGGAAGAAGAAAAAATCAAACTGGAAACCGAACTCCAGCAAGCCCGGAAAATGGAATCCATAGGCCGGCTTGCCGGTGGCGTGGCCCATGACTTCAATAATATGTTAAGTATCATCCAGGGGAATATCGACATCCTTATCGAGGATACAGACCCCTTAAGCCCGGCAATTGGCAATTTTCACGAAATTCAAAAGGCAGCCGACCATTCGGTCGATCTTACACGTCAACTCCTGGCCTTTGCCCGCAAACAGACAATCGCTCCAAAACCTGTCAATATCAACAAAGCCGTGGAAGGAATGCTTAAAATGCTCGGCCGCCTGATCGGAGAGGATATAGAACTTAAATGGATACCCTTTGAAACACTGTGGCCGATCAAAATAGACCCCTCCCAGATCGATCAGGTCTTGGCCAATTTCTGTGTCAATGCCCGGGATGCTATTAAAGGCGTGGGTAAAGTCACCATTGAGACGGAAAATGTTAGTTTTGATGGGGCATATTGTCATGATCATGCCGGATTTAAACCAGGTGACTATGTGATGATGGCCTTTAGCGATGATGGCTGCGGCATGGATAATAACACTCTTGAAAATATTTTCGAACCGTTTTTCACCACAAAGAAAGAAGGGCAGGGCACTGGTCTCGGGCTCGCTACCATCTATGGTATTGTCAAACAAAACAGCGGGTTTATCAACGTTTACAGCGAACCCGGCCAAGGAACGACATTTAAGATCTATTTTCCCCGGTATGACCGGACAATAACCAAAGCAGAAATAGTAAATTCCGAAAAAACAACCGGAACAGGTCATGAAACCATCCTGTTGGTGGAGGACGAAAAAGCAATCCTGAGAACGGCATCAATAATGCTTGAACGGCTTGGCTACAGGGTTTTACCGGCATCTACACCACGGGAAGCCCTTCGAATTGCAGAAGAATCCGGTTCCAGGAATATTCATCTGCTCATGACCGATGTTGTTATGCCTGAAATGAACGGCCGGGACCTGTTCAAAAAAATAATGCATTCATACCCGGGAATCAAATGCATTTTCATGTCCGGATATACTGCAAACGTGATTGCACACCATGGTGTCCTGGATGATGGTGTCGAATTTTTGAACAAACCCTTCTCAAAACAGGAGCTGGCTTCCAGAATACGTGAGGTACTGGACCATGGCAAATGACATCTCTGCCGGCGGAAAGGATTTTTTTTAAAATGGTAATTTCTGAATATCGCTCTACCGTTCTCCTGCCGGAGATCGAAAAGCCCTACCCATCCATCCTGGATTTTTTAACAAACCGGTTTCCCTGCGTTGACAAAAAAACCTGGGAGACCAGGATCTCTTCCGGAAAGGTATTGACCGGTGAAGGAGAGCCGATCTCTTCCGGCATGCCCTATGCCCCCTTGAAAAGGCTGTATTATTTCAGAGAGGTGGAGGCTGAACCGGTCATTCCCTTTACCGAAAAAATTATCTTCTGCAATAATGACCTGCTGGTGGCCTGTAAACCCCATTTTCTTCCCGTGACACCCGGCGGTTCTTATGTAAACGAATGTCTGCTTCACCGCTTGAAAAAAAGAACTGGAAACCGGGAACTCTCGCCCATCAACCGGATTGACCGGGAAACAGCAGGGCTTGTCCTGTTTTCAATGAACCCGGAAACCCGTGGCTGCTACCAGGAACTGTTTATGAACGGGATGGTGGAAAAAACCTATGATGCCGTTACAGACTATCCCTGGGCCCCGGAGAAAAGCTCATGGACCGTGGAAAACAGGATCGTAAAGGGAGACCCCTGGTTCAGAATGAAAACAGCCCCGGGCAAACCCAATGCTGTTTCACAAATATCCCTTGTGGGGTCAAGGGGAAACAGGGCTTTTTTTCAATTGCGCCCTGTCACCGGCAAAAAGCATCAACTGCGGCTGCATCTCAGCGGATTGGGATTTCCCATTCTCAACGACCGGTATTACCCTGTACTCCTGCCGGAAGAAAAAATGAATTTTTCCGCCCCGCTTCAGCTTCTTGCCCGAAAGATCCGGTTTTGTGATCCTGTGTCGGCCAGGCAAGTAAGCTATGAATCGGAACGTAGACTTTTTCTGTAATCAAAACTTCCCCCGCTGTTTTGAAATCTTCCGCTGGTTGACCATCTCCAGGATGGCCTTGTCTGCCTTTTTTTCACTGGACGGGTGGTTGGGACGCAGCAGGACAAAATCCAGAACCTGGCGCCGGCGCTCCAGGAGTATCAAATGAATGAGCAGATCCCGTTTATGGGACTTGTCCACCAGGTGAATCTTTTGGACAATGGATTCCGCTGCTGTATTACCGGGCATCACCTCGATATATTCCGGTTCCGCCAACATTTTTTTGGCAAGATCCAGAAGACGCCCCGGCGTGGCCACAAGGATATCAATCCCCTGCTATCAATATTGACCCCGCCGTATACCACGGAACAACGAATGGACACCCGCCTTCCATAGGCCTTGATGCTATCCCCCACCTTGAGGGCAAGGCATTATCTTCCGAACTTTTGTTGAACGGCAATCAACCCAATCACAGAAATGAACTGGAAATGAAGTTAATAGCAAATTTTTATTAAAATAAAAAATATTATATTTATCAATATGTTATAAAAATAAATAAAGCTTGACTTGGAAATGAACTGTGATAATGTAGCAACATGATACATTATAAGCTTCCGCAAAATTGGATTATCTATGATAAAATAGCTGTCTTTGATGCACTCGTGCAAGCCAAGGCAAATATGGTGTCTCTTACCAATATCCCATATCAAAGACAATGGGCAGAGCAATTGCAAATAGTCCAGCTAAAACGAGAGGTGGCCGGAACATCGAGAATAGAAGGCGCCGATTTTACAGAAGGTGAACTTGATGCGGCCATCAATGAAACAATAGAACAATTGCACACGAGATCCCAGAGGCAAGCGGCAGCAACGGTGAAGGCCTATAAATGGATTGCCGGATTAGAAAGTGATCGTCCGATTACAGAAGATTTAATATCAAATATCCATCGGCTTATCATTACCGGTGCAGATGATGACCATTGTCCTCCTGGGGTTTTAAGAAAAGAAGACCAGAATGTCATTTTTGGAGTACCAAAGCATCGGGGCTGCGATGGCGGGGAAAAATGTGAAAAAGCTTTCGGGCTGTTGTGTCAAGCGATCAATCAACATTTTCGTGATCATGATCCATTGATTCAAGCCTTGGCAGCACATTATCATTTTGCTGCCATGCATCCTTTTCTCGATGGAAATGGAAGAACGGCCAGAGCTTTGGAGGCTGTTATGTTACAAAAAGTGGGTCTCCGGGATTCTCTATTTATTGCAATGTCGAATTATTATTATGAAGAAAAACATTCATATCTGGCAGCGCTTGCGGATGTGAGAGCCAATGATCATAATCTGACACCTTTTATTTTATTTGGATTAAAAGGCATAGCGGTTCAGTGCCAGAGATTGTTTGAAGAAATAAAAAGGAATATATCAAAGTCGCTATTTAAAGATGTTATGTATAATTTGTTTATCAGGCTTCAATCCAGCAGGAAACGTGTTATCGCTGAAAGGCAGGTTGAAATTTTAAAAGTGTTATTGGATAGCTCACAAAATTTAGAGAATTTGCATAAAAAAGTACACCATCTCTATAAAAAATTAAGCAATCCGAATAAAGCATTTATCAGGGATCTTAATATCTTAACCACATTAAAAGCGGTGGACTATAAGAAGACAAATGACACAGTTAATTTTTTTGTACGACTTGAATGGGGCACTGAAATAACAGAATCAGAGTTCTTCAAACAATCCAAAGAATTGCCAAAATCTAAATCACATGGGTTCCTTTAATATTTAGTTAAACCCTGTGCTATCTGCTCAACTTAATTAACCTTAAGCTTTCATGATTTAATCCGATTCCCATGGGTTTTCAGTAATTTCCGGCCGATATTTAAGCTGTAGCCCTTTTAAAAAATTGCGCAGGATCTGATCCTTGCAGACCCGGTAATGCCTGTTCCCGGGCTTCCTGAAAAAGGCGCTCAGCTCATGCGCGCTGATACTCATATCTGCCAGTCCGATGATCTCAATGATATTCTCGGCTTTCAAATCCAAGGCAATTCTTAATTTTCTAAAAATGATATTATTTGTCAGGTGGTGTTCCGGGTCCGGCCGGGGTCCTTCTTTTTCCCCCCGTTTATCAAGGATCAACCCATTTAAAAAAATAGCCAGATGGGTATCCCGGCATTCCTGAAATGCCGGATCATCCTCTTTTTTGAGCCAATCGCTTATTTCACTGCGTGTCACCGAAAGACCTGCCAGGCCGAACACGGCCATCATTTTCGAATCGCTGAGATCAAAAATATAGCGGATCCGCCGCAGGATATCATTATGGGTCATCTTAGGTTTCCCTGCTGTTTTGAAATCTTCCGCTGGTTGACCATCTCCAGGATGGCCTTGTCTGCCTTTTTTTCACTGGACGGGTGGTTGGGACGCAGCAGGACAAAATCCGGCACCTGCCCGCCAAGGGTAAAACCGCTGACTTCTTCCCGGGGAATCTTTTCCTTCAGCA
>Ga0156388_1051_pt4 | contig 31730 bp, 26 predicted proteins | sample RifOxyA3_FD_108032 | JGI IMG/M metagenome (GOLD analysis project Ga0156388, IMG submission 108032) | Desulfobacterales bacterium RIFOXYA12_FULL_46_15
TGTTCGGCATGCCCAGGGAAGCCATTGCCCTCGGGGCTGCGGATTATGTCCTGGATATCGGGTCCATTGCCGGTAAGGCTGTTTCTTTGATGGATTTTAACCCATGATGACGGATCATCATATTCCTTTGTTTGAAGGGCTTTTCAATATTTCCGAAATTCAGGAGATCCAGGATTCGTTTGCCCTGGCCACAGGTGTTGCCTCCATCATTACGGATGTGAGCGGCCGGCCCATCACAACACCCAGTAATTTCTGCCGGTTATGCAGGGATATTATCCGTAAAACCGAAAAAGGGCTTGTGAATTGCATGCAGTCCGACAGTGTCATAGGGCGCTATCACAGGGAAGGACCGGTTATGCAGCCCTGTTTGAGCAGCGGGCTGTGGGATGCCGGGGTCAGTATCCATGTGGCCGGCCGGCATATTGCAAACTGGCTGATCGGTCAGGTAAGAAATGAAGACATGGATATGAACAGGATCAGGGAATATGCAGATATCATCGGTGCGGACAGGGGCGCCTTTGTCCTTGCCCTGGAAGAAGTGACGGTCATGCCCCTTGATCAATTTAAAAATGTTGCAAAATCATTGTTTCTCATTGCCAACCAATTGTCGGAACAGGCTTTTCAGAAAAGCAGAAACACCCGGATGGTTCTGGATCTGAAACAGAAAAATGCTGATAATGACCGGTTATTGGAAGAGATGAAAAAAGAGCTGGAAAAAAGGGTCAAGCTTGAAGAAGAGCAAAGACAAATGGAAGCAAGGCTCCGGCAGTCCCAGAAAATGGAAGCCATCGGGACCCTGGCAGGCGGAATTGCCCATGATTTTAACAATATTCTTTTCCCCGTCATCGGTTTTTCAGAAATGGTCATGGAGGATCTGCCCAAGGACAGCCCGCTCAGGGACCAGATGCAGGCCGTTCTGGACGGGGCCTTCAGGGCAAGGGACCTGGTACGGCAGATCCTGACGTTCAGCCGGGAGACGGAACAAAAATATTTTCCTTTGAAACTACAGTTGGTTTTAAAGGAAGTTTTGAAACTGGCCAGGGCTTCTTTACCCTCCACCATAAAAATTATAAGCCGGATACCGGACAAAGTCGGTATGGTCATGGCAGATCCAACCCTGGTTCACCAGGTGGCCATGAACCTGATCACTAACGCCCTCAGTGCCATGGAAGAAAACGGCGGTGAATTAAGCGTCACTCTCTCAGAGATGGATGTGGGAAACCAGGGATTTCACAGTTCAGGAATGCCTCCGGGATCTTATGTGTGCCTGAAAATTACCGATACCGGGTCAGGCATGAATGAAGAGACCCAAAAAAGAATTTTCGAACCCTATTTCACCACCAAGGACAGGGGAAAGGGAACCGGTCTGGGGCTTGCTGTAGTACACGGAATCGTAAAAAAACTCCAGGGTGAAATTGTGGTAAAGAGTGAAGCCGGCAAAGGCACTGTTTTTTTTATTTACCTGCCCCGGATCAAGGCTGATGAGGCCGATGCCCCGGCAAAGGCGCTCTGTCCCGGCCTACCACCCAGAACTGAAAATATCCTGGTGGTGGATGACGAAGCCTCTGTGTTAAAAATGTTGAACCAGGCTTTGTCACGGCTCGGGTGCAAGGTGACCTGTCTTAGCAGCAGCCTGAAGGCCCTGGACCTTTTTCAACAGGCGCCCCATGCCTTTGATCTGGTCATCACAGATATGACCATGCCGGATCTGACAGGGGATAAGCTGATATCCAAAATAAAAAAAATAAGACGGGATATTCCTGTTATTTTATGTTCCGGGTTTAATGAAACTCTCTTGAACGAAAAGGTCACGGGTATCAGACCGGATAAAATCCTGATGAAACCGTTGATGAAAAATGAATTAATCCAGGCTCTGGGTTTTTTGCTGGATAAATAACCTCCTGGTTGCTATACTTTTGATTACCGGCACAACCATTCATGAAAAAGGAAAACCAATGAAAAAAATTCTGGTAATAGATGATGAAGCTTCCATCAGGGTATTATTGGCAAAAATGCTGGAACGTGAAGGGTTTTTTGTCATAACTGCATCTGATGGAAAAGAAGGGATGGAAAAAATCAAGACGGAAGAAGTTGACCTTGTTGTCACTGACCTCATCATGCCTGGAAAAGAAGGTGTTGAAGTGATTATGGAATTAAGGAAAGGGTACCCGGCTATGCCTGTTATTGCCATATCCGGTGGCGGGTATAATACTCCGGAAAATTATCTGAATATGGCAAAATTACTGGGGGCAAAAGCCGTACTTAAAAAGCCGGTTCAAAAGGATGTCTTTCTTGAAGCTGTCCGAAACAGTCTGAAATTATAGAAACCCTTGAGCAAAAGAAAGGAGCCATAATGTCTGAAAAGAAAATTCTGGTTGTGGATGATGAAAAAGCCATTATCAACCTTTTTAAACAGGCCTTTGCGCGGGCCGGGGTTACGGTTGTCCCGGCCGTGAGCGGTGAAGCGGCATTAAAGGTGCTGGAACAGGAAGAAATTTTTGTCATGTTCCTGGATTTGAACCTGCCTGGGATGAACGGCATCGAGCTGTGCAGGCGGATCAAAAAAGACAAACCCATGGCCATTGTTTTTGCCGTGACCGGGTATGCCTCTCTTTTTGAGCTGGTGGATTGCAGAGAGGCCGGGTTTGAAGATTATTTCAAAAAACCTGCAGATATCAAAATTCTTATAAAAGCCGCAACAGAAGCATTTGAAAGATTGGATCGCTGGAAAAAAAAATGAGGGATAAATCATACTTTGGGATGAAAACCCTGATACTCTGTTTGTATTAAATCTTATCGACTGATTTCAGAATATACGGCATGGGTGAGAGAGGCGAGATCCTGTGGAGAAATTTCGATCTGGAGACCCCGCCGCCCGGCACTGACAAAAATCGTATCAAAATTCAGGGCGGAAATATCTATAACAGTGGTCAGCTTTTTTTTCTGGCCCATGGGGCTTACTCCGCCTAAAATATAACCTGTCGTTCTTACAACATCCTGTTTCTCCGCCATTTTTGCTTTTTTTGATCCTGTCGCCCTGACCATTTTTTTTAAATCAAGCTGCTTTGAAACAGGGACCAGTGCGGTTATGAATTTTTCATCATCTGCAGATGCGATCAAAGTCTTGAAAAGCCGGTCAAAGGGGACATTGAGCTTTTCCGCCGCTTCTTCGCCATAAGCCTTGGAGTTCGGGTCATGCTCATAGGAATGAACCTTGTATTTTATTTTTGTTTTTTTCAGGATATTAAGGGCAGGGGTCATTTTTTAAATCCGTTTTAGTCTTTGATCTGATAAAAGAGCTGGGCCGAGCCGAAAACCAGGGCGTTTTCCATATAGCTTTCAGACATTGCCCGGATAGCATTTTCGGTTTCTTCCCGGTTTTGAAACGTTTTTTTGATTTTACCGGGAGAGCCTGTCACAAGGCTGAAGGGAGGGATCACGGTTTTTTCCAGGACAAGGGTTCCGGCAGCGATAATGGAATGTTCTCCAATAACTGCATGGTTCATGACGATGGCTCCCATACCTATGAGGCAATTGTCTTCAACGGTACAGCCGTGAAGGATGCACCGATGGCCTATGGTTACCCCGTTCCCTATTTTCAGGGGGATATCGACATCGGCGTGGCACATGCAAAGATCCTGGATATTGGTTCTTTCACCGATCCTGATTTCATCCAGATCCCCCCGTAATACCGTATGGAACCAGACTGAGGAGAGCCGGTCAATGTGAACATTCCCGATAATCTGGGCAGTCGGCGCCACAAAGACGGTGGCATCGAGACTCGGAACAAAATGGCGGCAGGCGTAGAGGGTCATGATCAGCGGCTCCTTTCTTTAAAATGAAGATTTTATAAAATGAATGAGTAAGGTTTGTCAATGTTCAAAACACTTGGAAAAATTTGTGTCAAAAATATGGAATAAATTTCACAGAATTCTGATTATATAAATAAAGGCCAAAGAGCCGAAATTATGATAAGCCCTTCAGGGGCAGCCCTTTTCATTAAAAATGGGATGCCGGGCCGGGTCTGGCACGAAAATCGCATTTATTAAAAAATCAAACAGTGTTCGTTCATTTTTATTAAATTAATATCAATCGATTCAAAATATTAAAGTTCAATTTATAAGAGGAGGAGATTTTTCAAATGAATGATTTTTTACAGGCACTTCGCACCCATCGTTCTGAAAGACAGCGTACGGTAATGACCCGGAGAAATTATGATGCAGCCTACACCCCCCAGATTCCGGCCCCGGTGGATGAAGCAACGGTGTCACGGCTTCAGAGCGCTGTTGAGGGCCTGAATGCCAATTTTGGAATTCTTGCGGAAAATCAGAAATATCTGATCGATGCCCAGGAAAGAATTGCCGACAGCATGGAGCGTCAGGCCGTTGTCATTGAAAGGATACTGGACCATTTGAATATCAGTTAATCGTCAAAAATTTAAATCTTAAAATTTTTTCATGGCTATGGACAGGCGCTTCTGCGTTTCTTTTGTAAACCAGAGATCCACAAATTGTCCGGTTTTGGGTCTGACACGGGCAAGATATTTTTTCCTGATGTCTTCCAGTTGATTTTCCTTGATGGCGGCAAAGGTTTCCAAAGGGATTTCCTGAAGCTGGCGGGCTTTCTGAAAAGCTCGTTCCATCACTGTATCCATGGGGCCTGCATCATCGATCAAGCCAAGGGAAACGGCACCCTCAGCCTGGATCAGGGTGCCTTCAACCAATAATTGTTGAGAAATCCGGCAGCCGACAAACCGAGCCAGCATCAATTCGGCAAGACAGGGGACAGTGAGCCCGAGAAGGCTTTCATTAAATCCGATCCTCATTTTTTCCGATTTTGCAATCCTGTAGTCGCAGGCAATGGCCAGGATTGCCCCACCGGCCACAGCATGCCCTGTGAGGGCACATATGACGGGAACAGGAAGGGTTGCGATCTGAAAGAGCATGTTCTGAAACTCAAAAAGATAGGAAGAAAGACCCGGCCGGTCAAGCTCCATCACCCTTGGCAGATCGAAGCCCATGGAAAAGAACCGGTCGTTTCCCGTCAGTATCATGACGGCGGCTTCTTTTTTCACCTTATCCGTTATTTCGGACAAACCGGCGATAAGCTCCGGGTTTATGGCATTTGTTACCCCATTGTTCATCCGTGCAATAGCGATATCCTTTTTTATTTCAAGATCCACCAGTGCCATATCTTTCTCCTTCAATAAATTATAAGACTATGTTTTTCGCCTCTTATCCCAGGGCTACATCCAGGATCATCATGATGGTAAACCCGGTCATGGTAGCTATGGTGACGATGTCGATATGCCCTGGATTTTTCTGGGATTCCGGGATGAGTTCTTCCACCACCACAAAAATCATGGCACCGGCGGCAAAGCACAGGGCATAGGGCAGGATATTCTGCATATGCATTACAAACAGGGCGCCTATCACACCGGCGACAGGTTCCACTATACCTGAAGCCTGGCCCATGAAAAAGCTTTTTCCTTTTGACATGCCTTCCCGTCTCAGGGGCATGGATACGGCCGTGCCTTCGGGAAAGTTCTGGAGCCCGATACCAATGGCCAGGGCAATGGCCCCCCCCAGGGTGGCAGACGGCAGATTGGCAGCCACTGCCCCGAAGGCCACCCCCACGGCCATTCCTTCCGGGATGTTATGAAGGGTGATGGCCAGCACCAGGAGGGTGCTCCGCTGCCAGGATGTTTTTATGCCTTCCGTATTATCCTCGCTGAGACCCGGATGCAGGTGTGGCAGGAATTTATCCGTCAGTCTCATGAAAAGGCCTCCCCCCATGAATCCAATAGTTGCGGTCAGCCAGGGTATATGGCCCAGGTTTTCTGCCATTTCGATACCCGGTGACAAAAGGGACCAGAAACTTGCTGCTATCATGACCCCTGCGGCAAATCCAAGGGTTGAATCCATGAGCCTGGCGTTTACAGTTGTTGTAAAAAAGACTAGTGATGCACCGGCGGCTGTGACACCCCAGGTAAAGAGAGTTGCGGCAAAGGCCTGTGCAACAGGATTCAATTGTAAAAAGAAATCAGTCATTTTCAGCCTCCACAAAAAGAGTGTTCAAAAAATTCCATAACAAGATTTAACCCCTGTGTAAAGGAGAGGGGGAAATTATTATGCTTGTGTTTAAAGAAAACCGTGCTATACTGCAACTCTTTTGGTGCCATCCGGTCGGCACCGTGTTTTGGTTGAATCCTTCCTTTTTGGCTCAATCCTTACAATTTTTTTTATCTTTGCCTGGATCGGCTCCTGTAAGATGGATGCGGGCGATAACAGGAGTATTATAGCTATGTCATTTGCGAACCTTGGTCTTCGGACCGACCTGCTCCGTGCTGTTGAAGCACAGGGCTACACCATTCCAACCCCAATTCAGACCCGCGCCATCCCCATGGTCCTGAGCGGCCGGGATATCCTTGCCGGCGCCCGTACCGGTACCGGAAAAACTGCCGCTTTTGCCCTGCCGGTCCTGCATCGGCTCAGTGAATCGCTGATCAAGATGAGGAATCCGCGCGTACTGGTCCTTACACCCACACGGGAGCTGGCCGCCCAGGTAGGCCAGAGCTTTAAAACTTACGGTCAATATCTGACCCTTCGCACTGCCGTGATCTTTGGAGGTGTGAGCATCAATCCCCAGAAAACACAACTAAGAAACGGCGTGGACATCCTGGTGGCGACCCCGGGGCGGCTCCTGGATCATGCCGGCCAGAAAACCGTTGATCTGTCCAAAATTGAAACTCTGATTCTGGATGAAGCCGACCGAATGCTGGATATGGGGTTTATCAATGATATCCGTAAGGTGATCAAACTTCTTCCGGTAAAACGGCAGAACATGCTTTTTTCCGCTACTTATACAGATGAAATTAAACGATTGGCCGACGGGTTGCTCAAAAATCCGGTTCCCATTGAAGTGTCGGAACGGAATACGGCTGCTGAAGGTGTAACCCAGCTCGTTTACCCTGTGGCCCAGACCGGCAAACGACAACTTCTTTCAAGCCTGATCCGGGAGGGCAAATGGTGCCGGACCCTTGTGTTTACAAGAACCAAACACCGGGCCAACCAGCTGACAAAACAGCTTTTGAGTGACGGTGTCAAGGCTGCTGCCATCCATGGCAATAAAAGCCAGTCCGTCCGGACACAGGCCCTGGCCGATTTTAAAAGAGGGGCTGTGCAAACCCTTGTGGCTACGGATATCGCAGCCCGGGGTCTGGATATTCAGCAACTTCCCCATGTGGTCAATTTTGACCTCCCCCATGTTCCCGAGGATTATATTCACAGGATTGGCCGTACGGGCCGGGCAGGCTCCTTTGGTGTGGCACATTCACTGGTCAGTCCGGAAGAGCAAAAGCTTTTGATGGGAATTCAGCGGCTTTTAAACCATCGGATACCTGTAAAAAATCATGGGTGATGGGTTAAAAGACGGGATGGGGGTTTTTTATCAGCTCATGAGATAGAACCCAAGGTCTTTTGAATAGGGTGGCGGGTTATAGAAGTCGGCCAGGATATAGTTGGCTTTTATTTCCCGGACCAGGATCCGCCTTTCAATCGCTGATTTTTTCAAATCATCAAGGATGAATTTGATATCAAGAAAATCATTTATTTCGATATGGCCGGGTTTTGAAACCCTTATGCCCACAGACTGCATGGACAGTCTTTCTACCTTGAGATAACCCTGTTCCCGTGTTTTTATCAGGATAAATTCTCCTGAGAGGGACACGGCTTTTCCAAAGGTTGAACCTTTATCTACATCCGGCTCGGTTTTTTTGTTTTCATTTTCTATAAGGGTCTGAAGGTTTTCTTCAATATCCTTAACCTTTCCCTCATTCAAAAGAAGTCTGGATTTGGGAAGGACCCCCTTGACAAGGTTTTTCAGATGGACGGAATCTTCCGCGCTCACGGTATAGGCCTGGATCTGCAATCGGGTCTGGGATTGGACGGTGGGAGGAAAAGTGCTTGAAAAGGCTTTTAAAATTCTATATTTGGCCGTGTCCGCATCATCTGCATAAGTCAGGGGTAAAAGCAGGATAAACGTATCTTCCCCATAGCGGAAAATATCATCCAGCCGCCGTTTGGTAGCGTTCAGGATTTCAGCAGTCTTTTTCAGAATATCATCATTGACGGCATCGGCATCTTTTTCCTCCCTTAACCCGTTGACTACGGCAATGAGCATTGAAAAGATCGTCCCATACCGCTTCATGACATCGTCCTTGCTGCTGACAGCGCGTTCAAAACTCCACCTGTTCTTAAGGCCGGTCAATGCATCTTTTGTGGCAAGGGCTGTCAATGCCTGGTTATAATAAGCCCTTTCAATGGCAATGGCTGCATATTCAGCAATGGAAGAAAGGATCAGCAGGTCATTTTGGGTAAAAATATCTTCACTGATTTTATTGATGAGTTCAATGACTCCGAAAATTTTGTCTTCCGTTTTCAGGGGGGTTCCGATGATGGAGCGGGTTTTAAACCCTGTGTATTTATCCACACGGTCGCTGAACCTGGGATCTTTTTCAACATCTTCGACAATGAGGGACTGCCCTTTTTCCATAATAAATCCTGCAATGCCTTCACCCTTGGGCATCCTCACCCCCTGGAGCTTATCCTTGCCGGTTCCTACCACGACAGAGAAAACCATATCTTCCGTTTTTGGATCTTTGAGGAGGATGGACCAGTGGAGGGGTTCGAAAATAAGGCCGACCTGGTACATGACAATATCAAGGACTTCTTTTATACTTTTTGCCTTGGAAAGGGGTTTGCCGAGTTCGATTTTCATTTTTGAAGTCATGTGAGATGTCGCAAAACCCGGCTCTTTACTAAGTTGTACCAGGGGGCCTGACTGGTAATAATACCGTGTATTGACCTTTGACAGTTTTAAATTGGCCCTGAGGAGATTTTCTTTAAGCCGGCTGGCGGACGGGAATACAAAATGATAAAATTTTGAAATATTGTCCACTTCCGAATTCATTTTTTGAATGCAGCCGATGAGGTTGATTTTGCTAAGATCGATTGTTTTTTCCACTTCAGGCGTGAGGATGGGGGGACGGATAATGTCAAATGACCCGACTCCCTGGCTCCAGCAGAGAAAATCGGCAACAGAGATAATGGAAACCAGGAGCTTTTCCTCTTTTATAAGGCCGGCATGCCCAAAGGGCTGGTGATGATATTTTACAGCCAGGGTCAGTTTTTCAGGCAATTTCCACAAAGAACAGAAAAATGCCCCCACATCATCATGTCCAAGCCCGAGACAATCCCGTTCCTTCTCAATCACAAGATCTGTGGAGTTTTCAAGTTCATCGATAAAATCACCATAATTCAACCGGCCCTGGGCATCCAGAATAACTTTTCCGATATCATGGAGAAGGCCTGCGATATATGCTTCTTCAGGGTCGGGATATTGAGTTTCCTTTGCGATTTCCATGCTTAATACAGCCACGGAGATGCAATGGCGCCAGAAGAGAAGCCGGTCAAATTTTTCTGCATGACCGGATTTGAACAATTTTTCAAAAACAGTCATGCCAAGGGCCAGTTTTTTAATTTCATTAACACCCAAAAATACCACGGCTTCGGAAAGAACGGTGATTTTGCGCTTCAGACCATACATGGCAGAGTTAACAATTTCAAGAACACGGACGGAAATTCCCGGGTCAGTTTCAACAATTTGTGCCAGGTCTGCAAGTGTAGATTTTTCATCCTTTGAGGCTTCCAGCAGTTTGGCTGCTGCCTGGGGAAAGCTGGGCAGTTTTTCTCCTTCAAGTCTCAGTATTTTTTTAATGTCTTCCAAGGGCGGCAGATTCAATCGATCTTGCATTTTTTCCTCACTCCTGTCTGGTGATTTTTCATACAATATGAAGTTTATTACCAAGTTTCAACAGAATTTAAAGAAAATGATTGAAAACTAATGTTTTGAAACAGTAAATTCCCTGTGCTATGATGGAACATCAGGATCAATTCTTTTATTTATCGGAAAGGATATTTTAACTTTGTTCGGATTAAAGGAATACAGGATGGTTCAGAGCCTTGATGAGGCATATGAGCTTTTGGCACAAGACAGGAATAATGTGATTCTCGGCGGGCTTCTCTGGATAAAGATGGGCAGAAAACAATATCAGACCGGGATTGATCTCTCAGGGCTCGGTCTGAATGCAATTTCTGAAACAGAAGATTCCATTCACATCGGATGTATGACCACCTTGCGGCAGATGGAAATCAGTCCTTTGCTCCTTCAATGGTTCGGTCCTTTGTTTTCAGATGCATTCAAGGGTATTGTGGGAGTCCAGTTCAGAAACCTTGCCACCCTTGGCGGCAGTGTGTATTCCAGATTCGGTTTTTCCGATGTCATTACCGCCCTGACCGCACTGGATACACAGGTTCGGTTATACCGGGCAGGAGTGGTCACGCTTTCAAAATTTCTCAATATGGATCAGAAAAGGGATATTCTTGAAAAAGTGATCATAAAAAAACAGGTAACACAGACAAGTTTTCAGACCCTGAGAAAAAGCGCTACGGATTTTTCAATTCTTTCCGTTGCAACCAGCCTGTGCAAAGGCAATTGGAAGATCGCCGCGGGCGCAAGGCCATCAATGGCAATTCTTGCAGAAAATGCAGCCGGTCTGTTATCCCCGGAACCGGATGAGAAAACGATCAAGGCAGCCCTTGACCGGGTGGTCAACGAATTGTCCTTTGGTACCGACCAGAGGGCAGGGGCCGGATACCGGAAACTTCTTGCCGGGGTCCTTGTCAAAAGAGGAATAGAGGCCATATGCAGATAACATGTCGAATCAATAACCGGGAATTTATCAGGGAAATCGAGCCTGATCTGCTTTTGATCGATTTTGTCAGATCCCTGGGGTTTAAAAGCGTAAAACGCGGGTGTGATACTTCCAACTGCGGCCTGTGCACGGTGTGGGTGGATGAAAAGCCGGTTCTCTCCTGTTCCGTTCTTGCCGCACGGGTGAATCATAGAATTGTTACCACCCTTGAAGGGCTGGAAGAAGAGGCAAAGGCCGTGGGCCGGTTTCTTGCAAAAGAAGGGGCTGAACAATGCGGGTTCTGCTCGCCGGGCCTTATCATGAATATCCTGGCCATGAAAAAGGAATTTAAAACTCCAACCACGGATGACATCAAACAGTATCTGGCTGGGAATCTTTGCCGGTGTTCCGGCTATGAAAGCCAGTTGCGGGCCATAGAAAAATATTTTGACCTGGAGGGAAAAAATCAATGAAAACCGTTAACCAGGGGATTGAAAAAATCGATGCTATGTCCCTTTTAACGGGAAAGGCAGTGTATACTGATGACCTGGCTTTGGAAAACTGCCTTGTGGTCAAAGTCCTTCGAAGTCCCCACGCCTTTGCGAAAATCAAGGATATAGATTTGACCGATGCCATGAAAATTGAGGGTATGGAATGTATTCTGACTTACCGGGACGTACCAAATAAACGGTTTACCATGGCAGGCCAGTCGTATCCCGAGCCCAGTCCCTATGACCGGCTGATCCTGGATCGGATGGTCCGGTATGTGGGGGACCCGATGGCCATTGCGGCAGGCACTAGTGAAAAAGCAGTTGACAAAGCCCTGAAACTCATCCATGTCTCCTATGATCTCCTTGACCCTGTCCTTGATCCGGACAAGGCCCTGGATCACAAGAGCATCATTCATCCCGAGGCTGATTATCATGTCAACGGGGATATCGGCAATGAGGTCAAAAGAAACCTCTGCGCTTCCGGGGAATTTTCGGCCGGGGATGTGGAAAATGAATTTTCCCGCTGCTGTGTGATCGTGGACCGGGTCTACCATACCAAGGCCAACAACCAGGCCATGATGGAAACCCACCGGAGTTTTTCCTATCCTGATCATGCCGGCCGGCTGGTCATCTGCAGCTCCACCCAGATTCCTTTTCATGTAAGGCGGATTGCTGCAACAGCCCTTGATATTCCGAAATCCCGTATCAGGGTCATCAAACCTAAGGTCGGGGGCGGGTTTGGTGCTAAACAGACCCTGGTGAGCGAACTTTTCCCGGCCCTGGTGACGATGAAAACCGGGAAACCTGCCAAAATGGTTTTTGACCGGTCGGAAACCTTTACTGCTTCCACCAGTCGCCATGAAATGAAAATCCGGGTCAGGATTGGGGCTGATAAGGCTGGCCATATCCTTGCCATTCAAATGGATACGCTTTCCAATACAGGGGCTTACGGCGAGCACGGCCCGACCACCGTGGGCCTTTCCGGCCACAAGGCCATGAGCCTATATAACAGGGCAAAGGCGGTTCAATTTACTTATAAGGTGGTTTATACCAATACCATGTCTGCCGGTGCTTACCGGGGATATGGAGCCACCCAGGGAACCTTTGCCCTGGAGTCTGCCGTCAACGAGCTTTCGGACCTGCTTTCCATGGACCCTCTTCAATTAAGATTGAAGAATATCCTGAAATCGGGAGACACTGTTGCTGCCTATTACGGGGAGACCATTAATTCCTGCCCCCTTCCCGCCTGTATCCAAAAGGGCAGGGAAATGATCGGCTGGGACAGGAAATTCCCTTTCCGGAAAATCAGCCCTACCCGGATCAGGGCCGTGGGTGCCGCTATTGCCATGCAGGGGTCTGGGATTCCGGATATTGACAGGGCATCGGCCAGGGTGGAAGTCCAGGAAGGCGGATTTTATACCCTGATGATCGGGGCTGCGGACATGGGAACCGGTTGTGATACCATCCTGGCCCAGATGGCGGCGGAAAGCCTTGGCTGCGATATGGATAAAATTGTAGTCTCCTCTGTTGATACGGATGCATCTCCCTATGATACCGGGTCCTATGCCTCCAGCACCACCTATGTGACCGGCATGGCCGTGGTAAAAGCTTGTGAGGAATTGAAACGGAAAATAGAGGCAAAAGGCATTTATCCTGCCCTCTCAGCCTCAGCCACCCATTCCAGCCCTGTTTCTCCCCCGCCTTTCATGGCCGGTTTTTCCGAGATTGAAATGGATCTTGAGACAGGAGAAACAAAGGTCGTGGAGTTTGTGGGTGTTGTGGACTGCGGAACGCCCATCAACCCCAGCCTGGCCAGGGTCCAGACCGAGGGCGGGATTGTCCAGGGCATCGGCATGGCTTTGTATGAGGACATATCATACAATCCCAAAGGCAAAATGACCCGGGATTCCTTTATGCAGTATAAGATCCCTTCCCGGCTGGATGTGGGAAGGGTGAGGGTTGAATTTGAGAGCAGCTATGAACCCACAGGCCCTTTCGGAGCCAAATCCATCGGCGAAGTGGTCATCAATACGCCTTCACCGGCTATTGCCCATGCGATTCATAATGCAGCAGGGATTTATCTGCGAAAACTTCCCATGACGGCTGAAACGATATTCATGACCTTGAAGGAACAAAAAACGGCCTGGCCATCTGTATTAAAAAATTGATATGACCGGGAAAAAAGGAAATAAAAAAAGATGGGTGCAGAAGAGATGATAATGGAGAGGAAAAATGATTAAATCCATGAATATAGCCTGGTGGGTTCAGCGCTGGGCGGAACTGACGCCGGAGAAACCTGCCATTATTTTTGAAGACCGGGCTGTTTCCTATGCAGAACTCTGCCGGCGGGCGGACCGGACAAGCTGCTGGCTTCAATCTATCGGTATAGAAAAGGGCGACCGGGTGGCAGTGATGATGAACAATTGCCTGGAATTTTTTGATTTATTCCTGGCCTGTTCCAGGCTCGGAGCCATTTTTGTTCCCATCAATTTCAGGATAACACCGGTGGAACTGGATTATTTTATTAAAAACTGCCGGCCTAGACTCTTTGCCCATGGGGAAGAAATGGCAGAAGTGGTAAAAGCCCTTGAGCTTTCAAGCTATCTTCCGCCCCTGATGGTGGCGGTGGCCGGAAATGCACAGTTCGGTTCAAGAGTATTTGATCTTATAAGGGAAACTGCCCGGTTTGACGGGCAAAAGGCTTTTCTGACCCGGTCCCTCGGGCCTGCCGATCCTGAAGAACCCCAGGTGATCATGTATACTTCCGGCACCACAGGCCGGCCCAAGGGAGCGGTCCTGTCCCACCGAAAAACCTTTTTCAACTGTCTCAATGCCGATATTTTCTTCAAACTGCACCCTAGCGATATCATGCTTATTTTTCTGCCCCTGTTTCATTCCGGCGGCCTTTTTATCCAGGCTGCCCCTATTTTTTACAAGGGAGCCACCATTGTCCTCCATAGGAAATTCGACCCGGTCAAGATTTACAGGGATATCGAAACCTACAGGGTAACCAAATTCCTGGGGGTCCCGACAGTGTACCGGGAATTGCTCAAGGTTGCCCCGGAAAAAAGAAGTGATATTTCATCTTTAAGGGTCTGTGCCGGGGGAGGGGAAAAACTCACTGAAGATTTGATCAAAAATTGCCGGGAGGCAGGGTTGGCCTTCAGACAGATCATGGGGCAGACAGAGACATCCATTCTTTTATGGGCATCTGAAGAAGATCCTCTTAAAAAACCCGGGACTGTGGGGCGGCCGGTTTTCCATGCTGAAGTGTCCATCCTGGATGAGAGGGGAAAAACGGCAAAACCCGGTGAAATAGGGGAGATTGTCGTCCGGGGCTCCATTATGATGAAGGAATACTGGCAGGACCCGGTTAAAACTGAAGAAACAATTAAAAACGGCTATCTTCATACCGGCGACCTGGCCCGTATGGATGAGGACGGATTTTTTTATCTTGTGGGCCGGGCCGGGGATATGTATATTTCTGGCGGGGAAAACGTATATCCGGCTGAAGTGGAAAAAATTCTCAAGCTTCACCCGGATATCGAGGATGTAGCCGTTGTGGGCATGCCTGATGAGACCTGGGGTGAAACAGGGCATGCCTTTGTCATCCCGGCGTTTGGCGCAACTCTGACCCGGGAGGATGTCATGGCAATATGCCAAGGCAAACTGGCAAAATATAAATGGCCGAAAAAGGTGACCTTTAAAACCGAATTTCCCCGGACTTCCCTTGGCAAGGTCAGGAAGGCAGAGCTTTTCTAATCCTTATTCATCTGATGATGTTCCATGGGGTTTAAAAACTCTTTTATTTTACTGCATACATCCTTTACCTCGCTCCTGAACCATTGATGCAGTTTATCATTGTCCCGCCGCCGGTGCCAGACCTGGATAAAGGGAAAGGTTTTGATTGCCGCTGGTAAATCAAAAAGAGTAACTGTAGTTTTCAAAGGGTTTGTAACCGCCAAAGGCAAGATCGATGAGGCCGAGCCTGAGATCATGTTCCAGATGACCGGCGACAGGGCTGCATTCAATGGAACAATGGGGAGCAGAAACAGACATTTTTTCCATGAGGCGGGGAAGGATGATGCCGGCCCCGTAATCACTGGCCGAAATCCTGAAAACGGCCTTTTCAACTGCCGGGTCAAATCGTCCTTCGAAGGTCAGGCTCCTGATCTGCTCCATGATGCCGGAAAGCGGGATTTTGAGTTCCTGGGCCAGGGGGGTAGGGGCCATGCCGTTCTGAATCTTGATAAGCAAAGGATCATTGAAATGGGTTCTGAGTTTTGAAAGGGCATGGCTCACGGCTGACTGGCTTAAGGACAGGCGAATGGCCGCCCGGCTGACACTCAGCTCTTCCAGGAGGGCATGGAGGGTTTTTAAAAGATTGAGATCCAGGTTCCGGATATCCATTCTCACGCATAACCTTTATGAAAACATATCATTTGATAAACCATCCGGTTTTTACTATTTTCGTTCAAAATTGTAAACAGCCAATGACGGCCATTCAATCGAAAGGGTAAAGACAATGAGCGGATATCTGAAACGCAGCTGGGAAACCTTTCCCATGGACAGGATCAAACGGGTGGACAGACCTACAACAAAGATCAACGAGGACGAAATCAAACGGGTCCGGGAGCGGGAATCCGGTTTTTCCAAGGCAGCAGCCGGGGATTATGGCCCAAGGCTTGAAAAAGAATTCAGGCGGTTCGTCCCCAAACACCCTATTTCAGGTTCCATTGCCTGGATGCGGGACAATATGATGCCGTTCAGGGATGGAAAGATTGCCCCAAAAACAGCCCCGATCCCGGATGATCCGTCTGCTGTCGCCCGCCATATCAAGGAAACCGCTTATTTTCTGCGGGCCGACGCCGTGGGCGTATGCAAACTGCCTCCCTATGCGGTTTACAGCCATAAATTCAGTTTCAAGAACATGGCTGCAGGAGAGGCTCCCATTGAACTCGATCACAAATATGCCGTTGCCGTCCTGATCGACCAGGATGAACGGACCAACCAGGCCTTTTCCGGCAGCGACTGGATTTCCAATTCCATGAGCATGATGTCCTATGCCGTATCCGGGTTTGTTGCCATTACTCTGGCCGAATATATCCGGCGGCTCGGGTATTCTGCCAAAGCCCATTATGCCCCCTATTATGACATTGTGGTGCCGCCTGTTCTTCTCTGGGCCGGGCTTGGGGAAATGAGCCGGATGGGGGATACGGTAATGCACCCTTTCATGGGACCGAGGTTCAAGGCTGCCGTCGTGACAACGGATCTGCCCATGGAACCGGATAAGCCCATTGATTTCGGTCTCCAGGATTTCTGTGCCACCTGTAAAAAATGTGCCCGGGAATGTCCTTCCGGAGCCATCAGCGACGGCGAAAAGGTGATGTTCAACGGGTATGAAAAATGGCCCCTGGATAAACAAAAATGTTCCACCATGCGCGTGGGAAATCAGCATGGATCAGGATGCGGCACCTGCATCAAAGTCTGCCCCTGGAGTAAACTCTATACGCCTTTCCACCGGGCCGTCAACTGGACCATGCGGCATGTGCCCCAGGCAAGAAGATTCGGCATCCTGGGAGATGATCTCATGGGCTATGGCAAGCCCGATTACCGGAATAAATGGTGGTTTGATCTTGAAGATGAAAACGGAGACGGCATCCTGACCATACCCAAATCCAAGGAGAATTGACGGATATAACAGGTGAATGGAATCAGGCTTGGTGTCCATTGTATTCAATGGCCAGAAGGCTGATATCATCATCGATTGATTTTTGGCCCCGGATTTTCTTCAGAGTTGCTATAACTTCGGTTACAATCTCCTTACAAGGCTTATTTGATATGGCTTTAAGGAGATTGTAGAAATCGGTTTTGTTTTTGGCAGCCCCTTTTTCACCAAAATAATCGATTAATCCATCTGTATATAAGATCAGTTTGTCGCCCGGCATCAGTTTTGTTTCATATTGTTTCAGCGGCGGGTTCTGGCCTATGCCGATAATGGTGCCGTGCCGGTCCAGGGTTTTGAACCTGTGGTTTGGACCGACTACAACAGGAGGGACATGACCGGCACATCCGTATAAAAGGGTTCCTGTCTGCACGTCCAGCCGGATATGGACAATGGTGAAATAGCAGTCAAACCGTTCAAAGGGAAATTCGTCTTCCAAAAGATTCAATATATTTTCAGGTGAAAACGGATATCCCCGGGATAAGCCCAGGGCATGGAGCTGGTCAAGAAACTGTTTGACCGTGACGGCGATGAGCGCCGCAGATACCCCGTGCCCGCAGACATCCAGGATGTAGGCGCTGACGTACCGGTCGTCTTCTTTGTATATATGAAAGATATCGCCGCCTACCATCCGGCAGGGTTCAAAAAACCAGTGAATGGAAATGGACGGGATATCCGGAAGGCTCCGGGGCAGGAGATTTTTCTGGATTTCAGCTGCTTTTTCAAGGTCTATATCAATCTGTCTCTGCTTTTTTTCCAGATCCATTTTTGACAGTTCAATTTTTGTAACATCATAAATAAAGACCAGGATCATCTTCCTGTTATGAAAAGAAATAGGACGGGAAGTAAATTCCAGGTATTTTTTGACAGGCAGCCCATGGATATAAAACATCCGTTCCAGGGATTGTTTTTCATTGGGTTTCCGGATGGACAGGCTGTTGATGAGCGATTGTTTCAGGGTGCAGCGCCGGCATGCAGAGGTTTCCCCGCAGGGTTTATTTTCCCGGACGGCATTGATGCATCCTGAAGCCATGCCAAAGGTCATCTCCGCCATGGTTTCATCAGACTGTTTAAACAGGCTTAAAAAGCTGTCATTGAACTGGTATATCTTCAGGTTCTCATCTGCGATAAACACAGCCGTATCAATATTGCTCAATAATAAATTTAAAAATTCATTTGAATCTTTCAGCGCTTTAATATCGATTTTCATTTTTACGGATATCCGCTCTTTTCCCGGAAACCATGACCGCCTTCCATGCCGGGATCAGGACAGGACCCTCCTTTTTGTTTTTTCAGGAATGTCTGAACCGGGATATGTCTATATCCAGACGCCTGATGATTTTTTGTATTGAAGCCCGTTCAATTCCACTGATCCTTGAGGACTCGGAAATATTTCCCCTGGTTTTTTCAAAAAGCCGGGAAAGATAGTTTTTTGAAAAAATATCCAGGGATTGTTTTTTTGCATCCTTATAGAGGGGATACTGTTCAGGCAGGGCATCTTTTATCTGGTCACCCTCCACAAGGTTGACCAGGGCCTGATCAATGGTTTTGCCGTTTGAAAAAACAGCCAGCCGCCGGACATAATTGAGCAATTCCCGCACATTGCCCGGCCAGGGCTGACGGGAAAGAAATGCTAAAACTGTGGGCTCGATGCCCATGGGCGGCATATCCATTTCCTGACAGGTTCTCAGCAAAAATTCCCCTGCCAGGAACGGTATATCTTCTTTTCTCTCCCTTAAAGGGGGAATTTTCACTGACAATACATTGAGCCGGTAATACAGATCCTGCCTGAAGCTGCCGTCAAGAATCTTTTGGCCCAGATTCTGATTTGTGAGAGCAATGATGCGGACATCAACGATTTTTGACTGGCTGCTCCCCACGGGTTTGACTTCTTTGTCCTGAAGGAATTTGAGCAGTTTGGCCTGGATGGAAGGGCTGATGTCTCCTATTTCATCAAGTATCAAAGTGCCTTTGTCCGCCATCATGAAAAATCCTTCGCGGGTCCTCTCTGCCCCTGTAAAAGCGCCTTTGACATGGCCGAAAAGCTCGCTTTCCAGCAAAGATTCGGGAATGGCAGGGCAATTCAGGGTGTGGCAGGAGGCCTGTCGCCTTTTGGACAGGTTGTGAATGGCTTTGGCCACATATTCTTTGCCTGACCCGGATTCTCCGGTTACGAGAACCGTATAGCCGGTAACGGCAATGGCGGCTATTTTCTCCTGGAGCTGTTTCATGGTTTTGCTTTCCCAGTGAAGGGTTTCGGCGCGCAATGTTTTAATGATATCCTGGAGCCGCTTATTTTCATTTGCAAGGGTGTAATGCTCCATGGCCCTTTCCACAATATGATAGAGGGTGTCCCTTTCCACAGGTTTGGCAATAAAGTCCCAGGCCCCTTTTTTTAATGCCAGGACGGCGTTTTCAACCGTTCCATGTCCGGTGATCATGATGGCGCAGAGGCGGGGGTTCAGTTCAAGGCCTTTTACCAGGAGTTCATGGCCGGATACCCCCGGCATTTGAAGATCCGACAATAAGACCCCGATATGGTTCCGGCCAAGCATGTCCATGGCCTCAGCTCCTGATGAGGCTCCCATAATTTGGGTTTGAGCGAATTTTTTCTTAAGATTCCGGATGATACCGGTCAGAAAATCCTTGTCATCATCAACGACCAGTATGGAAAATTCTTTCATGCGTTTATCCTTGAGATCAATTTTTGTTTTCAAGAATTGGGAAAAAGACATTGAACCTGGTTGTATCATCGCTTTCCACCTCGATCCGGCCGCCCAGCTCAGTGATGAATCCATATACTACGGAAAGCCCTAGTCCGGTCCCCTTTCCGGTTTGCTTTGTCGTAAAGAAAGGATCAAATATATGGGATATCACATCTTTGGGGATGCCATGACCATTGTCTTCAATCCCCAGGATGACCATTCTGTCAGATGACATCCGGGTTATGATGTGAATTCTTCCGTTTTCCTTGCTTATTGCATCAAAGGCATTGAGCCAGAGGTTGGTTAAAATCTGTTCCAGGATGGCGGCATCGCATTTGATGTCCGGGAGGGGATCGTTTGGGTCAAAGGAGATGGAAATATTTTTTGATGCCCCTTGGGTTTTAAACACTTCAAGGATTGAGGCTACGACTGCATTGATGCTGCATCGGCCTAATATGACCTGTTTGGGCCTGGAAAGACTTAAGAGATCCCTGACGATTTTCTGAACGGACCGGGTATGCTTGGATATCATTGCAATATCATCCAGTGTATCAGGATCTGTGACTGCATCTTTGACAAGATCTGTATAAAGCTGAATCACGCCCAGGGGATTGTTGATTTCATGGGCAATACCGGCGGCCAGCTTGCCAGTAGCACTGAGTCGCTCGGCCTTTTGCATGTGTTTGACCATCTGTTTTTCAAGGGTGATCTCCCGGATATGGACAACAATCCGCAAGCCTATCTGGTCCTGCCGCGGCAAGGGGTAAAGGTTAATGGAAAAATACCGGTTATCCCGGGTTTTGATTTCTCCGCCCACAGGGGTTTCTTTTTGGATCACCCTGTCCAGCAGGGTTTCACCGGTCCCGGGGATGGGTTTCTGGCTGAGCAGGGCTTTTAATTCTTTTTCCCGGAGCCCCTTGCCTGAATTAGGCAGGATTTGGCTACAGCCTTTATTGGCAATGATGATACGGCACTCGGGATCAATGAGCAGCAAGGGGTCGCAGATGCCTTCCACAATGGATTGAAGCAGGTCGTTCTGGAAGCGGATATTTGAAAAAATCTGTATGTTTTCGATCAGGATAGCCATCTGGTGGCCCAGGGCCAGAAGAATATCCGGGTCCAGATCCCCGGGATCAGGGTCTGATGCAAAAAAGATGCAAAGAATGCCCCAGTGGCTTTCCGGTGATTTGATGGGAATATACAGGCGATGATGTTCAATCCGTACTTTATTTTCCCATAAAAGATCCCTGAGTTTTTTATCCGGCGGTTTGATACTCTGGTCCGGTTTCCAGGCATAATAATTTTCCGATGCAACCGTGCAATAATATATGACCTGGGAGGCATTAAACCGTTTCCCGACCCGTTCTAACACATCGGTAATCAACTGAAGCGTATTCTGCATGCCGTTGAAACCGGCCAGGAGGTTGACAAACAGGTGGACATCGGCAAGGTGTTGTTTGGCTTCCGTATGTAGCCGTTCGGTCCGTTCCTCCACTCTTTTTTCAAGGTTCAGGGCATGATCTTCCAGGTCGGTCCGGGCATTGGAAAGGCAGCCGGCCAGTTCGTCAACCCCTTCAATCAATCCTTCAATTTCGTCTTTCTGGCTCATCCGGTGAATAATCCCCTGCTCCTGTTCCCCGGAAAAACGGGTCTTGAATATGCGGGTCAGGGCATGGAGATTTTTCATGACCAGGTGGTCGAAAAAAAGACTGATCAGACCGGCAAACAGGATTATTCCTAAAAGATAAAGACCCATGTACTGAAGGGTCAGGTTCATGGCCGGGGTCCGGATGAGATCCACTGGAAAACCGGCCACCACGACTCCTGCCACCTCATCGGTCCTGTAATGGAATCCGCTGATATCTCCGTAACGATCGATCAGCTCTCTGGGAGCATCCTCAGGATCCCCGTGGCATTGCATACAGGACACGGTAAAGGTGACCGGTTCCGCTACCATATGATATTCCTTGCCGTTTACGAAGGTATTGTCTTCCCAGATGGTCAACCCCCTGTCGGCATTGAACAGATCAATGAGTCCTGCTTCAAAGGAATCGGCTCTGGAAGCCTGGTTCCGGGGGTTTATGGAAACCCGCCGGTAATGATATTCCGATGTATCCTCAATGTTTAAGCGGGTCATGATCTGCCTTGAAATATAGGAAGAGGACATGGCTGAAAGGACAAAACGGTCTTCCGGCAGAATTTTGAACATTTCAGGCCTGAGTATGGATCTGACATAATCCTGGACCGCGCCGGACTGGGCCAGAAGCATTCTCGAACGCTGGCTGATTTCCGAAGCCATGATGGAATTGAGGTGAAAATACAGGATTACGGAGGTACACAGGCCAAGGGCCAGGGCAAACAGAACAAGCCCGGTGATAAATTTGAACCTGAGATTAAATGTCGGGGAAGTGATGCTCTGTCTCCTCACAAGGTTTTTTCCCCTCATAAATAAGAGATTTCCGATCAAAATGCAAGCAGTCCTTGCAAAACTGTATCCTTGAGAATCTCAGGGTGAATCCTAAAGTTTCCAACTCGAATTGAAGGTTTTTTAAAATTCGTTAAATATCAAGTTGTTATATAAAATCCAGACCTGGCATGGGATTTGCTCAATACTGCCTGAACCTGGTTTTTGAAATATGGAATTTTATTGTTAACAAAAAGGAGGAAAACCGTAATGGCACAAGAAAGCAATATTGTTATCGATCACGGCCGGAGCAAATGGTCGGATTTATGGAAAAAGGAAGATTACCTGGCCATCTGGCTCGGTTTTGCAATCATCCTGGTCAGCATGATTGCATATTTTAATTTCGGCCCCCAAGCAGATTTTGCCCAAAAAATCGGTGCTGCCGATCAGATCCAGGCTGCGGAATCCTCAAAGGCTCCCTTTAAAACCATTGCCTGGCATAAGGCTCAGGACGATAAAGGCAAATTAAAAGCATCCGGTTCAGCCTTTGGGAAATTTGTCGGGCATTGGACCAAAAAGCCGGGTTCCTGGAAAACCAATCCCTTGGATGCTTTTGTCAGATCTGAAGGGCAGGCCAAGGCCATGAATGAAAAAGCCCTGCCTAAATATGAAAAAGCAAAGGCAGTGAGTGATGCGGCCCTGTCTGCCGCCCTGACGTCGGAACAGGCTGCAGCCGGTGCCGGATTCAAGGATACGGCCCTGAATGATGAGGCTAAAGCCAAAATTGCCGATTGGCGAAAGGCTCATAAAGCTTCGGGAGATGCAAAGAAAAAAACCGGGAATAATCCTTATAATTACATCCCGACGCTCATCGGCCTGTGCATTTTCTTTGCTCTGATTTTCGGCCTGGGGGTCAAACTCATGGGAGAAAATTTTACATCCTTTGTTAAAGGATTTGTCCTTGTTTTTATAGTGTCTGTGCTGGCCTATATGCTCGGGGGCCAGGCTGTTTCCAAGCAGTACGGCATGGGCGCCGAAGCCTGGGGTGTCCTTTTGGGTATGATCATTGCCAATACCCTGGGAACACCCAAATGGGCACTGCCGGCCTGCAAGGTGGAATTTTTTATCAAAACCGGTCTGGTCCTGCTCGGTGCAGAAGTGCTGTTTAATAAAATTATTGCCATTGGTGTGCCCGGTATCTTTGTGGCCTGGGTGGTCACCCCCATTGTTCTTGTCTGCACCTATATTTTCGGCCAGAAGGTATTGAAGATGCCGTCCAAGACCCTGAACATTGTCATTTCTGCCGATATGTCGGTCTGCGGCACCTCGGCTGCCATTGCCACGGCAGCGGCCTGCCGGGCCAAAAAGGAGGAATTGACCCTGTCCATTGGTCTTTCCCTTGTGTTTACAGCCATTATGATGATTGTCATGCCGGCTGTCATCAAGGCTATCGGGATGCCCGAGGTCCTGGGCGGGGCCTGGATGGGCGGGACCATCGATGCCACGGGTGCGGTTGCCGCAGCCGGAGCCTTTCTGGGTGAAAAAGCCTTGTATGTGGCTGCTACCATTAAAATGATCCAGAATGTATTGATCGGTGTGACAGCTTTCTGTGTGGCCATGTACTGGACCATGAAGGTAGAGCGGGAAGCTGGTCGAAATGTCGGTGCCATGGAAATATGGAACCGCTTCCCCAAATTTGTGCTGGGTTTTCTGGTCGCCTCTATTCTTTTTACCCTGATAGACAGCAACCTGGGCAAGGACATGGGAACGGCCATGCTGAACCAGGGTGTGGTCAAAGGGGGCACCAGCCTTTTTAGGGACTGGTTCTTTGCTTTGTCATTTGCCGCCATCGGTCTTTCCACTAATTTCCGTGAGCTTGCCAAATATTTCAAGGGCGGAAAACCCCTGATCCTTTATGTCTGCGGTCAGAGCTTTAATCTGGTTCTGACCCTGGCCATGGCCTATGTCATGTTCTATCTGGTATTCCCGGAGATTACTGCGAAAATCTGATGGGTATGAGCCTGCTTAACCAAGCCGGGAATATCTTTCCCGGCTTTTTACAAGGACCTGATATCATGGCAAAAAAAAGCCTGATCCGCCGCTTGGCCGCTTTTGTTTTCGTTCTAGGGGTGACGTTTGCCGTTATTTACGGCCTTTTCCCCTGGATGACCCATTCCTTTGACCCCCTGACCCGCATGTCACAATCCCTTAATGAAACCGGTATTGACCCCAGCCGGTATTATTATACGGATGTGGAACAGGTCAGAGAGTCGGAACAATACCTGAGAGGCGTTCTGGATCAATAATCCTTTTCAATCAAACCTCTGCTGGAAATCTCCCCGCCGAGTTTCCGGATAACGGCCATGGCCGCATCCAGACCGGACTGAAGCGCTCCCTCAATCCAGCCTCCGGCCCAGGATGTAGACTCACCACCCAAAAAAACACTGTTGTGGGTTTTAAAAGATTCAGGCCTTGCCTGGAGAAACAAGGCGGTCTGGTCCTCATGCCGGCCCGGGTAATTCAGCTTGAAGGCGCCATGATAGCCTCTTTCCTGTTCCCAGAAAATGGTCTTGACCTCTGCCGCCTGGTCAGAAATCAGGTCCCGGCCGTAGATGGTCTTCAGGATGTCAAGACTTCTGTGCAAAAGTTCCTGCTCACTGAGACCGCAAAGCTTTGTGGCGGAATCTTCCCAGGTATAACTTAAACATATGACACCGGAATCGGTATCGTCAAAATCAAAGAGATAGGTTGCCCGGATGGCTTCATCGGTAATGGTGCAGTTCAGGGTTTTTTCAGGCGGCTGGTGCTTCCAGAAAGCCTCACGGGTCCGTACAAATATTTTACCTGACCGGGTCATATGGATATTCTGTATGGCTGCCCGGACTTCATCGGAAAATGTGTTCCGGCTTATTTTGATTCCGGTCTCGATGGCCCTGTGGGAACAGGTAATGATGACGGCATCATAGGATAATTTATGTCCCTTGATATCTGTGATTTCGATTTTTTTTTCAGGTGTGTCCGGGGTTTGAATTCTTGTGACTGCACTGAGAGGCTGGCCGTTGTTAAGGGTTTTTACATTTGTATTCCCGAAATAGCGGCATTGGCGAAGGGTTGTCCAGAAATTTTCAGGAATCTGTCCCACTCCCCCTTTGACGAGGCGTTGATCGGTTTCCCATCTTAGAGCAGCAAGTCTGAAAATTTCAAGAAAGCTGATCGGGAACAAGGAATTAAATCCGCCTGTGCCGATTCCAAGGGAGCCGAAAAAATCGATTTCTTTTTTTGACATACCGTGTTCATCAAGGATCTGATAAAAACTTTTATCCTTGAATTGTTCAATATAGTCCTGCCATTGCCTGGCCCATGCTTTCCGCCGGTGCGAGGCTGATGTCATTTTTTCAAGCAGGGGGCCGATCAATTTTTTCCAGGCCTGGTTTGCCTTTTGAACGGGCTCCGGCAATGATCCGCCCACTGGGATATAATATTTTTTTCCTTTGAAATACAGGGTTGTGGGGACAAGAAGCGGGTCGGGAAACGGTTTTGAATAATCCAGATGAAATATGTCCATGTACCGGCAGACGGTTTCATGAACAGGGGGGATTCTCATGGCGCCAAGCTCTGCCAGGGCTTTTGGATCACCGGGAAACCGGTAGGTATAAGCCCTGCCCCCGATCCTGGGACTGCCGTCCGGATTTTGATCCGACTCGTAAATGACCGGGTGAAGGCCGATTTTCATCAGCTCATAAGCTGCGCAGAGACCAGCGCATCCTGCGCCGATAACGGCTATTTTTGCCCCTGTTTTTTCTTCCGGGATTTTCCCGATTCCTTCAGGATGACCGATAAGTGAACCATAGTCAAAGGGATTGTCCGGAAACCGCCACGAATGTGTCATTTTTGTTTCATCCGCATTTTAAGCTTGTTTTTTAAAGCCAGGGTGAGCATGTCTCATATAAAAATCATAAACAGGCTCAGGTTAAATCAAAAAAAAGGAGAAATCAAGAGCCTGGAAATTTGCCATAAGAAAGTTTTGTGAATGTGATCCTGAAATCTGGTAGGTTTTACCATGAAGGATATCTGGGGGTATAATGATGATATCTCACAACTATCATGAATACATAATGCTATTGACACTTCAGCAATATAGCGTTATTTATATTTAAAGGCTTGTAATGGATTGATTTAGATGGGAATTTCCCCATTTGTGGACATAATGGCTAATAACTATTTAGTTAATGAGGCAAAAAATGTTGACCAATACATCCGGCATAAGCAATTTATCTGGATATCAGGCTCAACTTGTTGTTTCCAATTCAAATAGATTTTTCAATCGTGAGACGCCTTCTTCAGAAAGTAAAGAATCTAATGATACCGTGGATATTTCCAGTCAAGCAAAAGAAATCCTAACCGAATATCAGCAGGAAAATTCAGAATTAGAGCAGAAACATGAAATTGAATCTCAACAACTTGAAAGAGAGTATCTTTTAGAAAAAAACAAGCTCGAAACTGAATTCAACCAGAAAAAGCAAAGATTAAATATAAATGTTTATGTTTAATTATAGAACTCCCACTATTGATTGATGGTATTATCCAGAACCTTTCGGACCATATCCGCCAGCTCCGATACAACAACCGGTTTCATCAGGAATCCCTTGATCCCTATGGCACAGGCGCTTTCCTTATCAATACGGGAACTGAATCCTGTGCAGATGATAACCGGGATATCCGGCCTGATGGAAAGAACGGCTTTTGCAAGTTCATCGCCGGTTAAGTCCTGCATGGTCATATCCGTGATGATAAGGTCATATTCAAAGGGATCATTCTTAAACGCTCTCAGGGCTTCAATACTATCGACATGGGCAGTTACCCGATAGCCGAGTCGTTCGAGGATTTGTTTTTCAAGCAAGGCAATGGTTTTTTCGTCATCTACCAGTAAAATCCTCTCTGTACCGAGTTTAAGTGCAGCTGAGTCTACAACGGCATCAGTATCTGTTACTGTTATTTCCATCAACGGCAGGTAAACCGTAATGGTTGTCCCTATATTTATATCACTTTGAACTTTGATATCTCCTTTATATCCTTTTACAATACCGTAAACCGTGCTGAGGCCTAAGCCAGTGCCTTTCCCCTGTTCCTTAGTCGTGAAATAGGGCTCAAATATCCTGTCCATAATGGCAGGATCAATGCCGTATCCAGTATCTGATACGGTTATTAAAGCATACCGGCCCGGAAGAAGGGATGCCCCTTCCAGGTCCTCCTGTTCCAGAACAGTTTCTTCAAGTTGAACCGATATTTTCCCGCCAGAGTCCTCAACAGCGTGATAGGCGTTGGTGACAAGGTTCATGATAATCTGATTCACCTCAGAAGGGTCTGCCGAAACCAGGCCGCAGCGGGGTTCAATATGATGTGAAATCTGTATGTCTGAAGGGATTGTGGATCGAAGCATTTTAAGGGCTTCTTTTAATACCGGCTGAAGACGCAATGGTATTGTTTTCCTTTCGGATTGACGGCTGAAGGCCAGGATCTGTTTAACCAGCTCGCTCCCCCTTTTGCCTGCCGCCAGGATTTCGGTTACCTTCTCATGTTCCGGGCTGTTTTCTGACAAATCTTCGAGAAGTAATTCAGACATGCCGATGATGGGGAACAAAAGATTGTTAAAATCATGGGCAATGCCGCCGGCAAGGGTTCCAATGGCTTCCATTTTCTGAGCCTGCCGAAGTTTTTCTTCAGTTTTGATTTCTTCAGTGATATTCCGTTTGACGGCTACAAAATTAACGATTTTTCCCTTATTGTCAGCAACAGGAGAGATGGAGGCATCTTCAATATAAAAGCTTCCGTCTTTTTTTCTATTGGTCAGGCGTCCTCTCCAGGTATTGCCTGAAAGGATGGTTTGCCACAATTGATGATAGAAGGCTTTATCATGTTTCCTGCTTTGGAGGATTTTCGGATTCTGTCCCAAAGCTTCTTTGGCTGTATATCCGCTTATCTGTTCAAAAGCCGGGTTGACATATTGAATAGCACCTTTTGTATCTGTAATGACAACACTTTCCCCGGCATGTTCGATGGCGGATAATAGCCGGCGAAGACTTTTTTCCGTCTGTTTCCGGTCAGTGATGTCCAGGGCAGTGAAGGTGATACCCCTGGACATATCAGTCTGGTCAATGGGGGTGGAAGAGAGGAGTATCTCAATGACGGTTCCGTCCTTTCTTTTGAAACGGGTTTCCACTGTTCCGGTTCCATGTTGCTGTATCTGATCGTATTTTTCCTTCCCGACAAAGGCATAGTCGTCATAATTTGGATAGAGCATTTTTGAACTCTGCTCCATCATTTCCTCTTCCGTATACCCTGTTATATCGCATAATCGCTGGTTGACCTGCTTCAGAATTCGGTTGACGACCACGCCGATCCCGATGGGAGCAGCTTTGAAGACGCTTTTGAGGTATTGCTCGCTTCGGTAAACATCTTCTTGCATCCGGTATTCATCCGTGACATCCCGGAAAACCAGGACGACGCCGGTGATCACTCCATCAATATCCTTTATGGGTGCGGCAGAGTCTGCAATCTGGTATTCTTTCCCATCCTTGGCAATCAAAATGGTGTGGTTGGCAAGACCCACAATCCTGCCGTCCTTTAAAACTCTATTTACCGGATTTTCCGCTCTTTCCCGGGTCTTTGCACTGATAATATGAAAAATTTCTTCCAGGGGTTCTCCCATGGCCTCATCCCGGGCCCATCCGGTCAGGGTCTCTGCCACAGGGTTCATCAGCTCTACCCGGCCCTGAGTGTCGGCCGAGATAACGGCATCCCCGATGGCTTTCAGTGTCGTGCTGTGGCGCTCCATGCTCGAACGAAGAGCAGCTTCCGAATGATAAAGATTCCTGAAGTGATTTTTTTTCTCTCTTTGCCGGATGACCAGTCCCAACACCCCGATCAGCAGAGTCAGCCCGATGAACAATGAAAGCAGAAGGGCGGACCGGAAACGCCATTCCGCAAAGGCTTCATACATATCTATTTTGGCTACCATAAACCAGGGCGACTCCGGAAGGGGCAGGATGAAAGCAGCGACTTCGATACCACGATAATCTATGCCCTGAACATATCCTTCTTTTCCCTGAACAGCCATAACGGCCGGTACATTGGTGCGGCTGAGGGGAATATGCAACCTGAGGGCGGCATCAGGCTGATGACGAAGATCGTTCAAAAAGAGGACCCGGTCATTGTCCTGCCGGACAAGAAGGGTTTCGGCACTCCTGTCAGCCGTGGGCCAGGATTGGATCAAGGGGTAGAGGAAATGTGACGGGTTGCAGATGAAAACAATGGCCCCTGCAGGCAAGGCATGATTATCTGCAGACCTGGAAAAAAAAGGTGAGATCACCGAAATATGGGGAGGATTATCAGGAGATTCCCTGTGAAGGTCTACAAATACGGGTTTTTTTTCTTTAAATGCCGAGGATAGCGCCGGCTGATATCCGATATGGTTAGGAGCAGGTTCCGGCATGCCTAAAAGAATGCTGCCGTCCGGGGATACCAGGAAAATTTCTGCATAATCATGCTGGCGTGCAAGGCTGCTGAATTTTATCATGAGATTTTTTTTATTGTCTTTACCCGTGTCAGCAATGAAACCCAGGATATCGGGAAGGAGGAAGGAATCCACCAGTATTGCAGCGTCTTCCAGTTGGTCCTTGCGCCAGGATAGGATCTGGTCCGCCTTTAATTGTGCAACCGCCTTGAGGTTTTTTTCAACCTCCCTTTGCATGGCCTTTTCCTGGGTTTGATAAAACCATGTGCCATAGGATAGAAGAATAATGAGGGCTAAAAAAAGGATACCCCCTGACCGGGTCTTGAAAAAAAAGGTTATTCTCCAGGTATCAGAAATTTCCGTATTATTTTTCATTTTTCCCTGTTTGATAAACAAATCTTGCGAAATATCGTTGATAAACGATTTGTATTTTTAAGAAATTTTGTATCAACTCTATTTAAAGCCTGGGTCATTGTCAAGTTTTTTAGCATGTTATATTTTTTAACACATTACCCCTGAAACACCCTTGTAAATATTTTAAGTTCATCATACAGTGGGCCAAAAAAAGATATCTGTTATTTGAAAAAAGAAACATCAGGTTTATCAACAATGTCTGGTAATCCCAGTATAATTGAAGTTCGAAATCTTGAAAAAAAATACAACAGCCACAGGGCTGTGGACAAGGTTTCCCTGTCCATTGCCAGGGGAAGCTGTTTTGGTCTCCTGGGGCCTAACGGCGCTGGAAAGACTACAACAGTGGAGATGATGGAAAATATTATCCCCCAGGATTCCGGGGTCATCCTTTATAAAGGAGGGGAAAGGGACAAGTCCTTTAATCAGGAAATCGGCATCCAGTTCCAGCATACCGAGCTTTTAGCCTTTCTCACGGTGGAAGAAACCCTGAAAACCTTTGCCGCTTTTTATCATAAGCATCTGCCGGTTAAAGAAGTTCTCACTATGTGTATGCTGGATAACATCCGGAAAAATATGAACCATAAAATCTCCGGCGGTCAGCGGCAAAGATTGCTGCTGGGTCTTGCTCTTTTAAATGATCCTGAGCTCCTTTTCCTGGATGAGCCGTCCACAGGTCTTGATCCCCAGGCAAGAAAGCATATCTGGGAAATTATCCTGGACATCAATAAAAAAGGCAAGACCATCATCCTCACCACCCATTACATGGAAGAGGCAGAGAGTTTATGCGATACCATTGCCATCATGGACAAAGGCCGGATCATTGAACAGGGGTCTCCAAAAAAACTGATTGAAACGCATTGTCAGGATAAAGGCTGTGAAAAGAACCTGGAATCCGTATTTTTAAAACTGACCGGCAAGTATTTAAGGGAATAGTCAATTGAGTTTCAAACGCATGTGGGCCCTTTTTAAGGCCAGAAATTATGAATTTTTCCGGGACCGGGCAGGATTCGGCTGGAATATTCTGTTTCCCTTTTTAATTGTGGCCGGATTCGGGGTGATTTTCAGCTCCGATTCCGGGTCAGACTACAAACTCGGGGTTTTTCCGGTAGAGGAAAATAAAATGGTTTTGCAGGAACTTCATCTTCCGGATAAGCTCAAAACCTATAAGCATATAAAGATTGTTCCCTTTGAAACCCGTGATGAGGCCCTGGACAAACTGTCGCACCACAAAATCGATATTCTGCTTGAGAATTTAGGGCCGGAACTGAAATACTGGGTTAATGATTCAAATCCCAAGGGATATATACTGGAAAAGGTAGTGAAAGAATCCATCATTCCTGAAGAATCGTTTTCATCAAGGGTGATCCGGCAGGAAATCAAAGGGGATCAGATCCGGTATATCGACTGGCTTTTTCCGGGGATTCTCGGGATGAATATCATGTTTTCCGCCCTCTACGGTGTGGGTTATGTCATTGTCCGGTACCGCCGCATCGGGGTGTTGAAGCGTCTTAAGGCGACCCCGGTGACAGCCTTTGAATACCTGACAGCCCAGCTTGTGTCACGGGTTCTGATTATGCTGGCCAGTTCATCCGTGGTCTGGTTCGGTTGTAATTTTTTGTTTTCCTTTAAAATGCACGGGTCCTATATAGATGTCCTGGTGGTCTTTTTTTCAGGAACCCTCTGCCTGGTATCCCTGGGATTGGTCCTGGCCTGCCGGGGAACCAA
>Ga0156388_1033_pt2 | contig 31278 bp, 28 predicted proteins | sample RifOxyA3_FD_108032 | JGI IMG/M metagenome (GOLD analysis project Ga0156388, IMG submission 108032) | Desulfobacterales bacterium RIFOXYA12_FULL_46_15
TCCGAAAGCGGCATCGCCGCCGAAAAATATTTTTTTGATACTGGATTGAAACGTGATTTCATGGACCTGTGGCCGGCTTGAATCATTAAAGACCAGCCCCACCTCTTTTTCGATCCAGGGGAATGCGTTCTGCTGACCCACAGCGATCAGCACTTCGTCGCAGGGAATAAAAATTTTTTTCTGATCAGATGCCGGACCATCCGGCAAAGGCTGGAAGGTCATGCCTGTCAAACGCTGGTTTTCCACCACAAAGGCCAGAGGGGACAGGTATTCCAGGATCGGGATATCCTCGCGCAGGGCATCTTCGATCTCCCATTTCGATGCCTTCATGTTTTTACGGGGCCCCCGGACCACGACCTTGACGTTTTCCCCGCCAAGCCTGCGGGCCGTCCTGCAGCAGTCCATGGCTGTATTGCCGCCGCCGATAACAAGGACTGTTTTGCCGGTCTTTTTGACATGGCCGTACTGAACCGATGCCAGCCATTTAATGCCGATGTGAATAAAGTTTTCCCCCTCCTGCCGGCCCGGAAGGTCCAGGTCTTTGCCCCTTGGGGCACCAGTGCCGATAAAGACGGCATCATAATCTTTTTTAAGAAAATCCTTCATGCTGGAGATATAGGTATTGAAATGGGCGTTTACCCCCATATCCAGGATATAGCCCACCTCTTCATCCAGCACCTTTTTGGGGAGTCTGAAAGAAGGGACCTGACTCCGGATGAACCCGCCGGCCTCGGCCTGATCATCATACAGATCGATCTCATACCCCAGCGGCAGAAGATCCCTGGCCACGGTAAGAGAGGCAGGTCCGCCGCCGATCAGAGCAATTTTCCTGCCGTTTTTCTGTTCAGGAATTTTTGGAAGGCGGCTTCTAATGTCCCCCTTATGGTCTGCACATACCCTTTTTAAACGGCAGATCGCCACGGCTTTGTCTTCCACACGGCCCCTCCGGCAGGCCGGTTCACAGGGCCTGTCGCACACCCTGCCCAGGATACCCGGGAAAACATTAGATTCCCAGTTGATCATATAGGCATCATCATATTTTTCTTCCGAGATCAGCCTGATGTATTCCGGAACCTCTGTGTGGGCCGGACAGGCGAACTGGCAATCGATGACCTTGTGAAAATACTCGGGATCTTGAATATCAGTCGGTTTCAATATTTTTTCTCCCACCTTTGAAATGAGTTTCAGTTATCAAAAACTACAGCATATCCTGTTAATATTTTTTTGTTTTGAATTGCTATTGCTGATGACAGGCCTTGCATGGCACCGGCGCAGGGCCCATGCCTTTGGGGTCTCCTTTTTCAATATTATAGGCTTTATGGCATTCAATACAGTTCGCATGAAGGGCTTCATCATGATAGATTTTGATTTTTTCCGGTTTTTCTAATTTCTCACCCTTTTTCTTTTTAGTTTCCTTGTGGCATTGGATGCACCGGCTGACAGGGCCACCCGGCTTTAAATCCAGGGGCTTGCCCATATTGTCGTGATGGCAGTCGCCACAGGATTTTGAATACTCATCCATATGTTTTTGATGGGTGAATCTGACAATGGGTTTGGTATGAGAGGCATATCCTGGACTGTCCATCAGAATGATGCCGTCAGAGGCTGCCTTATCTTCGGGCACGGGTACAGGTTTGGGGTCCGGCGGGGCGGCTGTTTTGGGGGCGGGCTCAGGCTCGGGTTCCGGGTCTTTTGCCGCAGGCACGGCTTCTGCCTTTTCCTGTTGGCCGGTTTCCTGAACAATGGTTTTGGATTCAGCAGGCAGGGCATTTTCAGATTTTCGGATTAATAAATCGGCCAGATAGGGCCTAAGCACCGATCTGACTTGTGTCCCGGCTTTCCGCTGGGTGTCCGTTGATTTACCGGGTATCGCGCAATAGGCAAGAATAAGGATGAGGATAAGAACCGCTGCCAGAATAAGAGATTGGCCTTTCTGTTCAGGAATCATGGTATTTCTCCTGTTTATTTTTATTTCAAACCAGGCTCATGCCGCAGATTTCAACAATCCTGCGGATTGCCTGATAAAAATCCCGGCACTTTATAAACTTGATTTGTTTTAGCATATTTTGCAGATTCATAAAGCATTTTTATCTCGTTTACCCACAGCATTGATGATCTTCGATTTTTTCCAGTAACATTTCATAGGTGCCTGCAGGTATGAGGTATGCTGTTGGTTTGTTATGGATGAGTATGTTATTTGACATTTTTAAAGGGGTGTGTATCATGACTTTAAACCTATCATTTTTTATGGGAGAGATAAGATGAAATTAAAAACAGCCATGTTGCTTATAATCCTGTCCATGTGTTTTTTGTTGTCCGGCACAGGTCTTGCCAATATCCCGGAAGGAAAACTCCAGGTTCTGATACCGGGTCATGATGCAAAAATTACGTTTCAGGAGATTGATGAAGGAAAAGTCCTGGTTTCTGCCCTGGATGCTGAAGATAACCCGGTCAAAGACTTGATGACGGAAGATTTTAAAGTGATCAAGGGCGAAATCAATGCCATTGTAACAAACGCCGAAGTCCTGAAAACAAGGAAGGATGTTCCCATCCATTATGTCCTGATGGTGGACAATTCTTTTTCAATGGAGGAACGCAAAGCAGTACAGCCTCTTTTGTCTGCCCTGGACGAATTTGTAAAAATTGTAAGGCCGATTGATGAAGTCCAGGTTGTGGTGTTTGACGGCAATCAGAGTTTTGTGGTGGATGGCTTGAATTTGAGGTTAAGCACATTCAAATCAAACAATGCCAAAGATCTGCAGAATTTTTTTAAAAAAAGTTTTAAACAGGGAATGAGCAATGAGACTTTTTTATATGAAGGAATACTGGGCGGGTTGCATCTGATTTCAAAACTGCCTGAAAAAGATAATAAATTCCTGGTGGTTTTTTCAGATGGAGAAGACCTGAACAGCAATATAAAAAAGGAAATCATAACTCCTAAAGCAAAAGGGCTAAAGAATTTTTGCGCCTATGCCATTGATTTCATGCCGTCTGAAAAAAAGGATGAATTTTTAGACACTTTTGCTGAAAAAAACGGCGGAAAATCCTGGAAAGCCGCTTCAGCAGCAAACCTGCTGCCTATCTTTAAAAATATTTCCACTACCTTATTATATCAGTATGTGGTTGAATATCATTTTTTTAACCCGCCCCAGGGGTCATTGGTTGTTCATCCGTCTGCCGTCGCCATCGAGCAGCTTACCATCATCGACAGCTCTCCCCTGCTCAATTATATTTTCTTTGACACAGGCCAAAGCAGCATGCCGGAACGTTATCATTTATTAAAAACCCAGGCTGAGGCAGGGGAATTTGATGAAAAGATGTTAAGAGACACGATCACAAAATATTATGATGTATTGAATATAATCGGTAAACGACTTTTTGAAAACCCTGAAGCAAATATCGAACTTGTGGGATGTATCAGTGACAAGGGTGAAGAAAAGAATAATATGACGCTTTCCCGGGCACGGGCCGAAAGCGTTCGGGCATATCTTCAATATATATGGAGTGTCGACCCCGGCAGAATAGCCGTCACTGCCCGCAAACTGCCTGAATTGCCAAGTACCGGCAGGGTTGAAGAAGGGGTATTTGAAAATCAGCGGGTAGAGATTCATTCCGATTCCCCGGCGATCCTTGATTCCATAAAAAGCACCTATATGTTTGAAATTGCCGATTCTAATGAAATCATGATTCAGCCTGATATCAAGCCTGGCTATGACATAAAGGAGTGGAAGATTGAAATCAAGGGGGATGGACAGCTCTTGAAGTCCACAGAAGGCCAGGGAAATACCATTCCTGATTTTTCTTTCAGCCTGGCTGAATATGGGCTCGGTAAAACAGGCGCCTTTCAGTCTATTTCCATAAGCTCAACCATGACCGATATTACAGGCCGGACTTTTATCACAGAGGTTGTAAAGATTCCTGTCAAATATAATAAAAGAGTGGAAAATAAAGCCCAGAAGCTTGAATATAAAGTGCAGGAAAGATATGCGCTAATCCTGTTTGATTTTGACCGTTGGGAAATCAGGGAAAGAAATAAAACAGTGATCGACCGGGTTGTCAAAAGGATCAAAGAACTGCCCGAAGCAACAGTGATGATCGTGGGACAGACAGATATCATCGGGACGGAAGACTACAATGTCGCGCTTTCTTTGCGCAGGGCCCAGGCGGTTTACCAGAATGTAATGGATAGTGGTCTTTCATCACCGGAGAGGGTGGAATTCAAAGGGAATGGCCCCCATGATCCGCCATTTGACAATGCAATGCCTGAAGGACGGTCCTTTAACCGGACGGTGATCATTACCCTGGAATATGAACAAACCGAATAGGCTTCCCAGGGCTCTTTAAAATTAAAAGGCAAGGAAAAAAAATTACCTGATGAAAAAGAAAATACTTGTCACGCGGCTGTACCCGGAAGCCGGGATCAGCCTTCTTGAAAAGGAAAATTTTGATCTCACCCTGTGGGAAAAAGAACGCCCCATGACCCCTGAAGAACTTCTTGGCCTGGCCAAAACTCATGATGCCGTTCTGTGCACCCTGACCGACCGGATTGATAAAGCCTTTTTAAATGAATGCCGGCATCTTGAGATCATCTCCCAGTTTGCCGTCGGGTATGACAATATTGACATTGCAGCGGCAACAGACCTTGGCATTCCAGTGGGGTTTACACCGGATGCCATGAGTGAAGCCACGGCAGACATCGCCTTCGGGCTTATGATTGCCGTGGCCAGAAACATGTTCTTCATGCATAAGACCATTATCCATGGCCAGTGGGGATATTTTAACCCAACCGGCCATCTCGGGATTGAATTAAAACAAAAAACACTCGGCATTTTCGGGCTTGGCCGCATTGGGCTGAAAATGGCCCAGCGGTGTCAAAACGCCTATGATATGAAGATCCTCTATCATAACCGGACCCGGAATACAAAAGCAGAGAAGCTGGTTGACGCGACCTGTGTCGGTTTTGACGAACTTCTGGCAAAAAGCGATATTGTGTCGGTTCATTGTGCCTTGACACCCGAGACAAGGCATGTTTTTGACCTCAAGGCCTTTAAAAAAATGAAACCCTCTGCCGTTTTTATCAATACGGCAAGGGGCCCCATCCATCATGAAAAAGACTTGACCCAGGCCGTCAAAGAGGGCCTGATCCGGGGGGCAGGCCTGGATGTGACTGATCCCGAGCCCATGGCAAAGGATAATCCCCTTCTTTTTATGGAAAATGTCTGCGTGCTTCCCCATGTGGGATCAGCCACAATGGAAGCCAGGAATCAGATGTCCATCCTGGCCGCTATGAATATCATAGGGTTTTATAAGACGGGCAGGGTTTCCCATATCGTCAACCCGGGTGTCCTGGGATCATGACCCGTAAGGATGATGCCCTGCTGAAACGCATGCGGCAGGACAGCATTGATATTTTTTACCAGGGTCTGGCTGCGGTTGATCCTGTAACCTGCATCCATACCTGCTGTGCGCTTGAAAATGCTGTTTTCAGGGTGAACAACCAGGCCTATCCGCTTGACAGGTTTGAAAAAATCATTGTCCTGGGTGCTGGCAAGGCAGGTGCATCCATGGGCAGGGCCATGGAAGAAATCCTCGGGGACAGGATTACATCAGGACTCATTATTGTCAAAACCGGCCATACCACCCCCTTAAACCGGATCTTGCTTGTGGAAGCGGCTCACCCTGTACCTGATGAAAAGGGTGTCAGGGGCGCACAAAAACTTTTGGATCTGGCATGTCAGGCAGATGAAAAAACCCTTGTGATCTGTCTCATATCCGGGGGCGGTTCCGCATTGATGACATACCCGGCTTCAGGGCTGACCCTTTCGGATAAGCAGGAGACCACAAAAGCGCTTCTTGAATCAGGGGCATCCATTCATGAAATCAATACCATCCGGAAACACCTGTCCGGGATAAAAGGCGGGTTGCTGGCAAAAGCGGTTTATCCCGGGACCCTTATGTGCCTGGTTTTGTCCGATGTGGTGGGGGATGATCCGGATATCATTGCCTCAGGGCCTTGCACGGCAGATCCCGGGACTTTTGGGCAATGCCTCAGCATTATCCGCACACGGGGTATCGGGCCGCGGCTTCCAAAGTCTGTCTTGGAACATCTTGAAAACGGTTCCAAAGGGTTGATGCCGGAAACCCTCAAACAGGGGGATAAGGCATTTGAACGGGTGACCCATACGATTATCGCAAGCAATATTAAATCCCTTGAAGCGGCCCTGGAAAAAGCGGAAACCCTGGGCTATCATACCTTGATCCTGTCTTCCCTGGTGGAGGGGGAAACCCGTGACGTTGCAGCCTTTCATGCCGCCATTGCAAAACAGGTCCTTGCCACGGGCCATCCTGTCAAACCGCCTGCCTGTCTCCTGTCCGGCGGGGAAACAACCGTAACCATAAGGGGAAAAGGCAAGGGCGGCCGGAACCAGGAATTTGCCCTGGCATCGGCTTTACATATAAAGGGAAAAGAAACCATTGTCATCCTGAGTGCCGGCACGGACGGAACAGATGGACCCACTGAAGCGGCCGGAGCTGTCGTTGATCATACAACGGTACAAAGGGCGCTGGATATTGGCCTTAAACCGGAATTATATCTTGAGGACAACAATGCCTTTGTTTTTTTTGACCGGCTTTCGGATCTTTTTATCACAGGGCCCACCCATACCAATGTCATGGATTTAAGAATCCTGCTGATCCGGTAGATCATGACCGGTCATTCATTGTGAACATGGGTGTGTTTCCTTCTTTCATTTTCCGTCCAGTCAATTCTGCCCATGAGACCCCTGATGATCCGTACATCCCTTGATGTGATCCCGCCGGCGCCAAAGATCCGCCGAAAGGTCCGCAGAATGTGTTCCGGATTCTGTTTGTCCAGAAACTCGATATTCATGAGGGTTTCCTTCATATGGGCAAACATATGTTCGATTTCATTTCCATGGGCAAGCTTTTTGGCCGGCAAACCGGCAGGCTTTCTGATTTTTGCGGAAGAGATGGAAATTTCATAAAGCAGGATGGACAGGGCATGGCTCAGATTCATGGAGGGAAACGCGTCATGGGTCGGAATGGTGATGAAATGGCGGCAAAGGCTCAGGTCTTTTGTTTCAAGGCCGTTGTCTTCAGGTCCCATCACCAGGGCAGAGGACACGTCGGGAAAGTCCTGGTTTAATTTTTCGGCTGCTGTGGCCGGTGTAAAAAAATTTTCCCTGTATTTGCCGAACCTGCGGGTGGTGCCGAAGGCCGCCTGGATATCGGAGAGGGCATCCTTCAGGTTGTCAAAGACCTGGGCGTTTTCAAGAATGGGGAAGGCGGCCAGGGCCATTTTCCTGGCCGGAAGGGACAGGTATTCCGGTGTGGGGTCCACGAGCCTGAGCCGGGTAAAACCGAAATTCATCATGACCCTGGCCACAGACCCGATATTGATGGGTCCCTGGGGCTTTACAAGAACGATGGCAAGACTGTCCGGGTTCATTTTTCCTTTGTATTTTTATCTTTTGTGTCTATGATCAGGGTAACCGGGCCCTGGTTGATGAGTGAGACTTCCATCATGGCCTGGAAAACCCCGGATTTTGTCTCAACCCCGAGTTCTTTTGCCCGGCGGATAAAATGTTCATACAGGCTGTTGGCTTTTTCAGGGGCGGCTGCCTTGATATAGGAGGGCCGCCGGCCTTTTCTGCAATCACCGAGGAGGGTGAACTGGGAGACGACCAGAAGCTCGCCTTTGACATCCATCAAAGAGATGTTCAGTTTGCCCTTGTCATCTTCAAATATGCGCAGGTGAATGATTTTTTCCACCAGGAAATCCGCATCTTTTTCCGTGTCGTCTTCAGATACGCCCAGAAGGACCATCAGCCCTTGGCCGATCCTGGAAACAATTTTATCCGCCACTGCCACATGGGAATTTTTAACCCGCTGAACCACTGCCTTCATTATTATTCTCTTTTTTTATCCATATCAGGTGAATAGGACCGGATCTGGCCAGTCTGTGCTGAATCCTTCCGCTGTCAGTATATTGATTGCCCTTTCCACATGGCCCCCGGCCTCACTCACGCCGTGGGAATCATCCCCCGGAACCAGGGGGATTCCCATTTTTTTTGCTGTTTCCCGGATGGAGGCGGCGATATAAGGTTCTTTTTCACCCCTCTTGAGGGGCCGGAGGTTGAAATCCAGGACAAGGTTCAGGGATTTGATGAGGCTCAGATTCCGGAGGATCTTCTCCCGGACAGAGGGGATTAAAAGCCTTTTTTCATAGCCCGGGTCAAAGATCCGGACCATGTCGAAATGTCCCACGACAAAAGGCTTCAGGGTGAGGATCATGTCATGCTGTTGATCAAAATAGGTTTCATACAGGGCCTCATGGGAACCGCATAAAGACACGGCCCGGTCATAATCTTCCCTGGAATAATCAAAACAGATATCATTCACATGATGGACCGAGCCGACAATATAATCGGGGGTGAACTCATGGATGAGCTGTTTCACATGGGCTGCATATCCGGTATAGGTTTCCGTCTCCATCCCGGCAAAGATCCGGATCTTTGAGGCATATTTTTTTTGAAGCGCCCGGAGGGTCTTAAAATAAGCTTCAAATCGGTTTTGAATATCATGAGCCGTGAGGCCCAGGTTTTTTTCATCCGGGTAGAGGAAATTTTCATGGGCCGGCGGAATATGTTCCGTAATCCCGACCCTTGTAAAGCCAAGGCTGATATATCTTAAAACGATATCTTCCAGGTGACCTTCGGCATGGCTGCAGAACTCTCCGCTATGGCCGCCGTGAAGGGAAATGAGCAATTGGTTTTTCATGACCGGCAACCTAACATCAAAAAGGGGATAAAATCAAGTGGGTCAAGAATCAAAAGGATGGGAGTTTTTAAAATCAGGCTGGTAATTGTCTTTGCTTTCCAGGTCCTGGACCCAGCCGTTTTCAAGGCCTAAAAAATCCATTTCATCCAGCACTTCTTCATATTCCGCTTTTGTCACGCCCCGGTTGAGGCCATCCGTGAGGGCCACATGGGGGGTGGGGGAATACTGGGCCATGAGGGAAACAGTGATGTCCGGAGATATTTTTTCTGCAAGAAAACGCAGGACATCCTTGCTGTTTTCCACCTGCCCCGGAAGCACCAGGTGACGCACGATCACTCCCTCCTGAATCTCCCCCCTGGAATTCAATTTAAGATTAAACCCTTTCTGCCTGACCATTTCCCGGATGGCGGCTGTGGCAACGGCAGGGTAGCGGGGCGCATGGGAAAGCCTCAGGGCAAGGCGTTCATCCATGTATTTCAGATCCGGCAGCCAGACCCGGATCAGGGATGAAAGGGATGAAAGGCTCTCCACCCGGTCATAGGCATGGGTATTGTAAACTGTGACCGGCGACCGCCCTTTTTCCTGCAAGGCCCTGATGACGGCTTGGACCTGGGGGATTACGTGGGAGGGAGACACAAATCCCACTGCATGGGCTCCCTGGTCCAGCAGGCGTTCAATCCTGCGGACCACCCCGTCCAGGGTCAGGATATATTCGATTTCAGGAGTTTCATTTCTGCTGATCTGGTGGTTCTGGCAATAGCTGCATTGAAGATTGCAGTGGGTGAAAAATACATTGCAGATACCGTGTTCTCCGCTGATGACCGGCTCTTCCCCCTTATGAAGACAGATGGCCCCGATCTTATACCCGGCTCCTGTCCGGCAATATCCCGGCTCGCCGGCGAGCCGGTTCACCCGGCATTTCCTTGGGCAGCACACGCAGGAGCGAAGGGCTTCAGGATAGGAAAAATCTATGGGTTCTTTGGCAAATTTCATAGATCACTCTTTATTTCATTCATTTTTATCATATTCAATGCCGCATTCACAACCGTTGGATCAGGTATAAAAAGGTCGGGAACCGGCTTAAAGCCTTGAGTTTATAAAAGTCATAAAGGATTTCACGGGAAGGGTTGCTAAATTTTAACGGAGAGAGATAAATGCAGCCTTTGGGCCTTGTCCTTTGGCTGCTCTCCCGGATCAGGGAAAGCATGGATTCATAATGGGTGTCTGGCAGGGATTCATCCATGACAAAATTGCAGGTGATTTCCACATTGGGAATTGTATCGTTGATTTGCCGGGCCTTTTCAAATGCAGCCTTTATTTTTCCCGGGGTGAGGGGTTTGCCAAGAAGATCAAGGGTGGTTTTGTCACATGATTCAAGACCGATATTGATAAAGGTTTGAAAGGGCAGTTTTTTGAGTCCATTGAACAGGAAGGGGCCGGCATGTAAAAAAGAATCCACACTTCCAAACATGAAAAGAAAGCTGTCTTTCATGACAGAGCAATGAAAGCCGAAAACTTCAAAGGCGTTACGGGCAGTATCAAGGATGAGTCCGGCAGGAGCATTCAAGGCATCGTGTTCCCCGAGAAAAAGGGCATTGTAATTAACGATGTCCTTTCCATATAATGCTTTCAGGGCCGTGAGCTGACGATGGATATCTGCTTTTGACCGGACGGCAAACGGTTTTTTATTTTTTATTTTGCAGAAGCCGCATTTATAAAGACAGCCGTCGGCCAGGGTCAGAGGGATGATATTATAGTCCGCATGGCGGGCATCCGGGGGCATGACCGTTACCCGTGAGCCGATGACATCAAACAGGGCCTGGGCTTTTTCCTTTAGAAGTTGCGGGATTTTTTGCCTGATGTCCCAAAGCCATCCGGAAAATTCATCCGGGACCCCGGTGTCCGGCAGGCTGGATATGATATCAGGCCAAGAGGTGATAATATGGTCTATTTCCGCTTCTTCAAAGGGTTTGCCGCCCATGAGGGAATTTGTCGGATACATCAGGTTGGGAAGATAATATTCCCCCAGGGCTTCAAAAACCCCGGAATATCCGCCGGTGGAATAATAGACCCAGTCATTTCCCATGGTCCGTTTCAGCCATTCGGAAGGGTGAAGCCATGTATTTTTTTTTGATCTGGCATGCCGGATCTCATGGTTGAGATTGAATTCAAAGATATACTCACGGGTCTCAAGCCTTGAAAAAAGACCGTATTTGACAGGGAAACTGATCTTTGCGTATTCCTGGCTGCCCTGGCAGTTCAATGCAATGGAAAAATTCCGGGTCTGGAGGCTCTGTGCCGGGTTATCCGTTATTTTCAAGGGTTCAATGGCTCTCATGATGTTAATGCCCTGTGTTTACATTTGAAATCAGAACATGGCAATCTTTTTTTAAAAAGGTTTTAAATTTTTACCTGATATGATATATTGATCTAAAATTTGCCATCCGGATATTGATACGACATCGCCCATAAAAAATCAGCAGAGGGAAAAAAACAAGAATCGCTTTTTCCTCTTTAAAAACAGGGAGAGCAAGATCTTATGAAGGATTTCATATTATCTGTTTTTCAGACTTTGACTCTGCCGGTTCTGATCCTTATCGCTCTCTCTTTTTTGATCGCAGCACTCAGCTTGATGCAGCTTCAGAAAATGAAACACCGGCTCAGGGATAAGGAAACGGCACTGCATAAAAAAAAGGAAAAATTAAGGCTTCTTCTGGATCATGCAGAAGACGGTATATTGATCATTCAAAATCTCATTTTCAAATATGCCAACAAAAGGGTGTACGAGATCATGGGACTGGAAAATAAAGAGGGGATCTCAAATAATCTTATTGACTACATCTACCCGGATGATCTGCAGACTGCCCTTGATAGTTATGAGAACACATTGCTGTCAGGGGACAAGGAGACAAGCTATAAGGTGCGGCTGGTTAAACCCGATCATAGTCTGTTGTGGGTTTATGTCCGTTCTATTCCTGTGGTCTGGGAGAATGAACCTGCCAATCTTGCCTTCATGAGGGACATCACAACCCAGAAGATAATGGAACATGATCTTCAGCAAGCCCAGCGCATGGAGGCCATCGGGGTTCTGTCCGGCGGTATTGCCCATGATTTTAATAATATTCTGACCACCATCATCGGTAATGCAGAACTGGCATTGATGGATCTTGCCGGTGAAAGCCCAGGAAAAAAAGAATTTGAACAGATCCGGGATTCCGGCCACAGGGCAAGGGACCTGGTCCGCCAGATCCTGACCATCAGCCGGGAATATAGGTCTGAAATCGAGCCTTTATACCTTTCTCCCATTATCAAGGAAGCCCTGAAGCTTTTAAGATCCACCCTGCCCAGGAATATAAAAATAGTGGAGAAAATCGATAAGCCGCTCAGCTTTGTCAAGGCGGATTCAGTCCAGATCTATCAGGTTTTCATGAACCTTTGCACCAATGCCAAGCATGCCATGGAAAAAGAAGAGTCTGCCCTGCTTGAAGTGGAATTGAAAAATATTACCCTTTCTTCTTCAATGAGAACAGCGACAGATCATATCATGCCGGGCAATTATGTGAAACTAAGTGTAACAGATACCGGCACCGGTATTGATCCCCAAATTGCCGGGAAAATTTTTGAACCTTATTTTACAACAAAGGGCAAAGAAAAAGGAAGCGGTCTGGGGCTTGCAATGAGCCTTGGGATTATCAAACAGTTCGGCGGTTATATCGCGTTTGACAGTGAGCCGGGCAAAGGGTCTTGTTTTTCTGTCTTTCTGCCGGCCCATGAGCCTGAAAAAGCACTGGAAAAAACCCTGGAAAACGCCATGCCTGTTCAAGGCAGGGGCAAGATTTTATTTGTGGATGATGAGATTGAAATCACGGTAATGGCTAAAAAAATGCTGACTCATTTAGGGTTTTCAGTGATGACGGCCGGTTCAGGGAAACAGGCCCTGGAAGCCTTTGCAAGGGACCCCCGGTTTTTTGACCTTCTGATAACGGATCTGGCCATGCCGGAAATGACGGGAATAAGGCTTGCAAAGGAAGTGATGCGGATTCGCCCCGGATTCCCGGTCATTATGTGCACAGGCCACAGCGACACCTTTGATGAAAAGGCGGCAAAGGAAGCAGGGATCATCGAATATATTTTAAAGCCCTATAATCTAAAAGAACTCGGTGCCATTGCCGCAAGATATATGAAAAATGTCAAAGCTGCCTGAGCATCTTGACCTTCTTATGGTGAACCTTAAGATTCAACGATTTCCATAAAAAAGCATCATGGACCGGTTGGGATTATCAAATACCCTGATCGGGCAGAATTAAATTACAATACAGAAAGTTTATAATTTCCTGCAATGAAATTATCCGCCACCCATTTGATGCTGTCTTCTGTGGTCATGAGCATGTCCATCTGGCGCGTGAAAAGAAGGAGGCGGCCCAGGATGTCCAGCCGGTCCCGGATCAGCGGGCAGGGGTATTTCTGAAACCTGGCGTCAATTTTATCTTCTTTTACATCCACGGCAAAATCAAAGGATGTCAGGATCAGGGCAATGGCCCGGACCCGCCTGTTTCTTTTGATATTGTCGGCAGCACCGCCTTTGAATGAAAAGGTGATATAATTTTTATTGACCGTTTCTCCGCAATAAGCATCCACAACACTGTAATGGTATCCGACCCGGGAGCTGAAATTCAGGTATTTGTCGGCAATGACGGCATAGCTCCTGTCTCCGAACCGCTCTTCGACATGACCGGGGGAGAGCATCTGTTCCTGCATGACGGACAGAAAGCCTGAAAAATTGACAGGTCTTGGTTCCACACAATTGAAATTCTTGTTGAGCATGCCTTCCAGCAGGGCAAGAAAAGGAACGGATCTGATCCGGTCTATGGATAGCGTTCCGAGGCAGGTGTCTAAGGCTTTTAGATCATCAGATCCGCCTGGTTTGATTCCGGTGCCAAGGTCGATGATATGAAGGTCTATGGGTAGAGAGGCAGACAGGCGGTATGAGCATTGATCCCGTTTGGATGCCATGTCGCTGACGTTGAACATTTCAATATACGACAATTCATGGCAGAAGCGGGCGATATCATGGAGGGTACGGCATCCGGACGGTATAAATTCAGGTGCTTTGGGGTTGATGAGATTTAGCGGCAACATGAATCCGGATATTTTTTCAAGGTGTTCATGGACAGGCGTGCCCTTCATATGGGCATCCTGTTTTTCAACTGCTGCGGTCAGTTCCTTTACCACTCCTTGATAAACCCTGCCGCTAAATCCATCCACTGTGATTTCCATGCCGCTGGGAATGTCCTGTAAGACTTTTTCCGCGCCCAGGCCCATGAGGGTCGGGACATTGAATTCCCGGGCAAGGGCGGCCATGTGACCGCTGATGCTTCCGGATTCCGTAATGATAGCGCTGCATTGCCGCATGACCACGGTATATTCGGGAGAGGAGTGGTGGGCAATCAGAATCGCCCTGACTGGAAAACAGGAGAGGTCCTGTTCGGATTTTACATGAAAGGCCTTTCCTGTGCCTATGCCCTGGGAAGCTACCTCGCTTTCCTCTATGATCACCTTGTAACCGGGTATGGAGCCGGGCCTTTTTTGGATACTGGCCGGGCGGGGTTGCGCAGATGTGCCGGGACCGGATGATGCCGGGAGAGCAGCATTAATTTTCAGGGGCCTTGATTGCAGGATGATGATTTTACCATCAGGATCAACGGCCCATTCAATATCCTGGGCGCATTTATAATGGGCTTCGAGCTTTTGTCCGTATTCGGATAGCTGTCTTATCAGGTCATCGCTCATGGCCGGTGCAGACCGTTTTTCCAAAGGTACGGGAACCTCCCGGATACCCCCGGTCATTTCCGGGTGGGAGCCGTTGCCGTAATCACCCGGAAGAGCATTGCAATTGTCTTTTGACTCATGGTAACAGACGAGCTGAACGGCTTTTTCAGGGATATCCCGGCTCAAAATCGGGAAGGAATCACTTTTTTCCACCACATAGGTGTCCGGCCGGATAATACCGTCCACGGCATAGGGGCCAAGCCCCCACACGGCATTGATGATGATATGATCATCCAGGATATTATAGGGGTGCCGGGTGTACATGACCCCGCCGGCCACGGAATCCACCATCCGGATGCAGGCCACGGCCATGGAGAGGTCATCGTCTGCTATTCCCATGGAAATACGGTAGGAAATGGAGCGGGCGGAATAAAGGCCGGCAATGATGGATTTATAGGCATCGCCGATCTGATCGAATCCGATATTGAGCAAGGTCAGGTACTGTCCCGCAAAGGATAAATCCCCGTCCTCCCCGATGGCGCTGCTTCTCATGGCCACACGCACATTTCCGGCAGAGGAGGAAGGAGTTCCCCATAAGGTTTCAAAGGCTTTGGTGATATCGGTCATGATCACATCCGGAACCGGTTTTGATTTGATCAGGTCTCTGATATTCTGGCTCAGGCGGTTGAGACGCTCAATATCATGGATATCATCCACATCAAGGAGATTTTTGAGTTTCAGGATTTCCGATCTCAGGTTGCCTGTATCAAGAAACCTGTTGAAAGCTCTTACCGTAATGGCAAACCCTTCCGGAACCGGGATATTGAGGGCATTTTGAATTTCACCAAGGTTGGCGCTCTTTCCACCGACAAAATCCGCATCTTTTTTAAGGATATCCGTATAAGGGATGACGTAAAAAAGCGGTTCAAGCTCTTTTTTTTCAGCAGTCACCGATTTGATCTCCTGGTTGATTTTTTCAAGAACCTGATAGAGTCCCATATATTTGTTACCGGACAGCACATTCAGGTTTTTTACCATTTTAAAGGCCTGGATCATGGATCGGATTACCTGGTTTTTGATATAAGCAGTGCCGAAGATATGGTTTCCTTTGAGTTTTTGTTCCATATCGGCCAGGATATTGAAGAGTTCGGAATTTGCTGCAAGAAGCTCCTTAAAAAGCACGTATTTGAATCTGAACACGGCATTTGCTTCGGCATTGTGCCCGGGACGGTCTGAGGATTTGTTACCCCGTGACTTTCTGAGTCTCGTGCGGATCAGTTGTTTAATATTTCCTATAATGGTCGGCATGTAGAAGAGTGCATTCAATAAATATGCCATTCTTTGTACCATGAATTTTTTGTTGAAAACAGGGGATTTTCACTTTGTGAATGATTTTTTAAAATTCCTTTTTCAGGGTTGTATTTTTTGTTTCTTTTGCAAGGTGTAAAAAAATACGACAGGAGCATTGTTTAAAAACCTTTTCCCGGGATGCTGATCTTTATTCCCTTTTTTGTTCAATCCCCTGTGAAATAAGGGCTGTCAAAAATTTTTATTTCCTCTGCACCATTATGGCATGAAACTTGGTATGAGCCGATACAGGAAGGAACTCAAAGCATGGATGACCAGCTTTGAAAATAGTGAAGGGAGTGAATTTAAAAACAACATGAAACAGATATGGAGGAAATGATGAAAGTAATCGGGATAAAAATAAGAGTTTTTGTTCTCATGCTCTGCATGCTTCTGCCAGAGGCGGTTCTGGCCGCCGGCGAGAAAGCCGACCTTGTGGTTATTGTGGCTGATACCCGGGGGCTGACAGGAATTCTGAAGGCATGGGGAACGCTTTACAATGAGAGCCATCTTTATTTTTCCCTGCTCACCATCGTACTGATACCGGTTATCGGTTTGGTTTTCGGAACCGTAGCAGATATTGTCATGAGGACTATCGGGATCGATCTGGAGCACAGGGAATTGTCGGAACATTGATATGGATTTTTTGAACCTATTTAATTGATGGAGGATATATTTATGGATTGGTTATATGTACTGATGCCTATTTCCGGGGTGACGATTTTCTGGCCGGGCCTGGTCATTCTCGGCGTGGGTGTGGGAATCATCGGCGGATTTTTCGGCATGGGCGGGGCATGGATGGTTACTCCGGGTCTTAATATACTGGGTTTTCCCATGGCCTTTGCCATTGGGACCGATATTGCCCATATGGCAGGGAAATCTTTGATTTCCACTATGCGTCACGGCAAATTCGGGAATGTGGATTACAAGCTCGGACTTATCATGCTGGTCGGTACTGTTGTCGGGTTTGAGGTGGGTGCCCAGATGATCATGTGGCTTGAGAGGCTCGGGAATGTGGAGATGGTTGTCCGTTTGCTTTACCTGGTTCTTCTCGGGCTCATCGCCTGGATGGTTTTTTCCGATGTTTCCAAAAAGATGAGAAAAGACCGGGAAGCCCGTGCCAGGGGCCAGGAAATTGATAAATTATCAACCGGGATAGAATGGCATAAAACCCTGCACAAAATCAAAATACCGCCGATGATCACCCTTGAAGTGGCAGGAATTACCTGCACGGCCTGGCTTCCCATTGGCATCAGCTTTTTTACAGGCTGGCTTGCCGGTATCCTGGGTATCGGCGGCGGTTTGATCCGCATGCCCGCTCTTCTTTATCTACTCGGATGCCCTACCCATGTGGCGGTTGGAACGGATCTTTTTGAAGTTATGATTTCAGGTCTTTACGGTGCCTTCACCTATACCATGAAAGGCCGTACCGAACTTATGGCAGCCGTTATCATGCTGATCGGCGCAGCCGTTGGTGCCCAGATCGGAACTGTGGCAACAAAATATATAAAAGGATACGGAATCCGTATTGCATTCGGACTTGCCGTTGTCGGATGTGCCTTGTCCATTATCCTGAAACTTCTGGCCAAGGAAATTCCAACCTATAAGGCACTCTTGAACAATTCTTCAACAGTGCTGGTGCTGGGCCTTGTTTCCGCCATGTCGCTGTATATCACGGTAAAAATGATCCAGGGGGCAAGAGCAGAGGTTGCTGCCAAGAAAAAATAACCATCCAAGAATTAACTGATGTGAGAATCAGGCCATTTATAAGGAGAACCATATGAAGAAGTTTATCGGACTCATGCTCGCAATGCTTATCCTGATGATGTTCACAGGCTGCAATGACGAGGGCAAGGTGAAACAGGGGCGGGTCATCGCCTTTGATAAGGAAAAGGGCCGGGTTGTATTGATCGAGGACAAAAGCCTTGTAAAGGGTAAACCGGAATACACCATTCTTCCGCCGTCCGTGTTCTTGATCCCTGAAGATAAAAACGAAATGGGCGCTGACCCGGCTGTGGGTCAGAGAATGAAACTGGATGACGAGAGAAATACGATCACCATTTTTGATACGGTAACTCAGCAGTTTAAAGAGATTCCCTATACCCTGATCGAGAAAAAGAATAATGTTGCCAAGGACGACCCCCTGGTAGAAGGCAGGAAATATCCGGTTGTGGACAGGACCGCCAAAACCATACAGATATATTCAAACCGCCAGAAAATTTATGTATCCTTTTCCCTGCCCATTGAATATTTCACCCTGCCCGACGAGACCTGGGCAGCCGGTGATGAAATCCGGATCTATTATAAGGAAGAAGGAAAATCGCTTCGCCTGATGAATATTACAAAGACGGATATTTTCAAGAAATAACAACAATGAGGAATACAAGAGACAGCGGCCTCATCCGGAAGGGTCAGGCTGCTGTCCCCCATCCGTCATTAAGGATAAAGAACGGCCATGGATGATAAAAACAGACTGATGATCAAACGGATGACCCTGGGGAGACTGTGCCTTATTGCCTCCTTTATAGTGATGATCAGCGTTTTGGATGCATTGACCGCAGCCTGCCGGAAACCTGCCAATGATCTGGATATTATCACAGGTCTTTCCTTCAGGATTACGGGAAATGTTTACGGTAATGTCAAAAGCGTCCTTGATATTGGCGTTGTGTCGGATTCACCGGAGCTCACCCTGGATTTTGACAAGGATATTTTTTCCGGCTATTTTCTCGGTGTCGACATGTGGAGGGCCCAGCTCAAAGCCGGTTCTTCATTAAAACCGGGAAAATACCATCTTAAACTCATCCCACCTGATCTTCCGGATATCAAACCCGGGGACCGGCTGAAACTGGATGCGCTTTTAAGCTATACCGTCAATGTTTATGGCGACATGAACTCCCTGCGGCAGGCTAGTTTATCTTTCATCAACCGGTATACCAGGGTGTCTCCCTGGTTTTTCGCCATTGGATTTTTTTTGATTGCTCTCTGGGCAGGAATATGGATTTTTGTCATATCAGGAAAAATTGATGCTGAAATGGCAAAACAGGGCTTTGCGGAAATCTATCGGGTCAGCAAAAAACAAGGAGGCTTTGAGGTTTTTTTCGGCCTAGGCAGGCTTCACGGGCTTGAAGCAGGAGAAAAAATAGGGCTTTTTGATGCTTCCGGGGATTTTCTAAAAGAAATAGCCGTGGATACCATTGGAAAGGAGGATTCAAGCGTGGTGGTCGATATTCTGAAAATCAGGCCCGGTTTTATGGTGGCAAGAATGAACCGGTAACCCATGAACATTTTCTGATAAGAAAGGCTGGAACATGAATAGATCGAAAATTCTTGTTGTCGATGATGATGATGATTTTTGCGAGTTGGTGGTTAAAAAACTGATCCATAACAAAATGAATGCCGAAGGTGCAAAAAACGGTTCCAGGGCAATGGAGATCCTGAAACACAAGGAATTTGACGTTGTGGTCCTGGATGTCAAAATGCCGGGTGTCAGCGGGATTGAAACCTTGAAATGGATCAAAACCAACCAGCCCCGGGTTGAAGTTATCATGCTAACCGGTGATGTATCCGTGGAAGCCGGTATCACAGGTATGCAGGCCGGTGCCTTTGATTATGTCTCAAAACCTGTTCCCATGAACGAATTGATGGATAAGATAAGACAAGCTTTTGAAAAAAAACTAGGGCAAAAGATTTAGAGAATTCTTGTTATCTCTTTTTCAGAATGAGAGATATCATCCGCCTGCTCGTGCTTAAATCTATTCAGCTCGGTAAGCTCAGGCCTTGTTCCATTGAGGATGTAATTATCAAGAACAATATTGAGGTTAAGGGATTGCCGGCCTTTTTTTTAAGCTTGACACTTTCTTTCTTGATGGAGTAGAGGGTTATCTTAAAAGAAAACAGGCAAAAGCCCTGAAACAGGAAAAAAGGAAGCGGTGTTCCGGTAAAGTGAAAGTGAAAAAAAAAACATCCCCCTGGAACAAAAAGAAAACCCTTTTTCAGCGATTGCCTGGTTTTCTGATAAAAGCAGGCCTTTTTTTCTTACTGATTACCGCAGGGCTGACCGCCCTTTACCTGGTCTTTCTGACAAAAGGGATGGACAAAAGATTTGCCGGCCGCCTCTGGGATATTCCTTCAAAAATTTATTCCGACATCACCTTGCTCTATCCCGGTCAGGCCCTGAACCCCCCTCTTTTGCTTGAAAAGCTGGACCGCCTGGGGTACCGGCCGGTTTCAGGCACCCCTTCCAGGCCGGGTGAAATGCGTTTTTCAAAGACATCCCTTGAGATTTATCTTCATAAGTTCCACTCTCCCTTTCATGAACAAAAAAGCGTCTCGGTATGGGTTGGACTCAAAGACTACCGGGTGACATCCATCACCCGGAGCGATATGGACACAAAAGGCGCTTTGCTGGAACTGGAACCTGAAGTATTGATGCTTTATTACGGGCCGGATCAGGAACGGCGGCAACTGATTTCCATGGGGCAACTGCCTCAGCATATTACCCACGCGGTTCTGGCAGCGGAAGACCACGGGTTCTACAATCATCACGGGGTTGAAATACGGGGGATTTTACGGGCACTGTTCACCAATCTGAAGGAATGGGAAATCAGCCAGGGCGGCTCCACCATTACCCAGCAACTGGCTAAAAATTATTTTCTGACCCCGGAGCGGACCTTAAGCCGCAAATTCAAGGAACTCCTTATCACCGGTCTCCTGGAATATAAATTTGACAAGGACACGATCCTGGAAATGTATTTGAATGAGATCTATTTCGGTCAGGAGGGACCGGTCTCCATCAACGGTATCGGTGAGGCGTCCCGGTTCTTTTTTGATAAAGCAGCCTCTGATCTGTCCGTGTCCGAGGCTGCCGTCCTTGCCGGACTGATTAAAGCGCCAAACCAGTTTTCACCGCACCGGAATATAGAGCGCTGCACGGAGAGGCGAAACGACGTGCTTGCGGCCATGCATAAAAACGGGTGGCTGACCGCAGACTTGCTTCAAGAAGAAAAAGCCCGGCCGGTCAAACCGGCAGCCTATCGCGGCTACCATCAGCAGGCCCCTTATTTCATGGATTATCTCACAAGGCAATTGACCAGTCTTTACAGCCGTGAAACCCTGTCCGGCGAGGGACTGTCCATTTTTACCACCATTGATACCGAGGTCCAGTCAGCAGCGGAAAAGGCATTGAAGAAGGGTCTTGAACGCCTGGAAGCCTCCAACCCGGCCTTGAAACGAAAAGACCCGGGGGAAAGTCTTCAGGGTGTTGTTATTGTCATGCAGCCGAAAACCGGGTATATCCTGGCCATGGTGGGCGGCAGGGATTACAGTATCAGTCAGTTCAACCGGGCCGTCCAGGCCAGGCGGCAACCGGGCAGCGCCTTCAAGCCCTTTGTATATCTCGCGGCACTGGATCAATACACCCCCGTATCCATGCTGGATAATTCTCCCCAAACCTTTATGGTCAACGGCCAGCCCTGGACACCGAAAAATTATTATGCCCAGGCAGAACCAATGATCAGTTTCAGAAACGCCCTGGCCCAGTCCCAGAACCTGGCCACGGTAAATCTGGCTTATGGTATCGGTCTTGACCGGGTTACCCAAATTGCCCGGGCCTTTCATTTTTCCGTTCCGGATGATCCCTATCCCTCCATGGCCCTGGGAACCCTGGAAGTGGAACCTTTGTCCCTTGCCCGGGCCTATTGCGTGTTTGCGGCAGACGGGGTGCTTCCTTTTCCGCTTTCCATCCGGGAAGTGGCAGATACTGACGGAAAAACCATAGAAAGCCGCCATGCAACGATTGAACGGTTGATAACACCTGCCAAAGCCTATATGATGAGCGATCTCATGCAGGATGTGGTGCGCGACGGCACGGCAAGATCATTGAAACAACTGGGGGTGAACTGGCCTGTGGCAGGGAAAACCGGAACCACCAATGATTCCAGGGATGCCTGGTTTGTGGGCTATACACCGAACCTGGTCACCCTGGTCTGGGTGGGATTTGATAACAATGACTCAATCAAGGCAACCGGTGCAACGGCAGCACTTCCCATCTGGGCGGACCTGATGAAAGCCTTGCCGCAGTATGTATCCGGGGAATGGCTGCCCCTGCCCCCGGGGATTGAACGATCAGATATCTGTGCCGACAGCGGAGAAACAGCAAGGGAAGGCTGCTGCCCCAGGGTAAGGGAAGAGGTCTTTCTTTCGGAAAACCGTCCTAGAACCCTCTGCCGTCAGCACGAATGTTCATCACAACTGGAAAAGGTCTGGAATGGGATCAAAAAAATACTGCCTAATTTTTAAATGGATTGTTATCGGCGTGGGTCTGATTTTTCTGACAGGTTGCTCAACCCTGGTGCCAAAGCCTGTTCCTGGGCCTGAAAAACCGGCAGGTCCTTCCGGGAATAAACAAAGCCCCATGGCCTTAGCAGCCCTGAGCTTTTCCGGACAGGGGCAGGCCTATCTGAAAAATAAAAAACCGGACGAAGCTATCCGGGTTCTGGAGCGGGCTGTCAATCTCAACCCCGGGAATGGTGAAAACTATTATTATCTTGCTGAGGCATGGCTTATGAAAGGCAATGCGGTTCAGGCAAAGGAATTTAATCACCTGGCAGAGGTTTATATGAAAACCGATCCTGAATGGAAGCTGAAAATAGAGTTCCAGGAGGACCGGATCAGCAAATTTAAATAACGGGTTGCATATGCAGATGAACCTGTGCTAATTAAACCCCTTATGAAACAGTATGTAATAGACGGACTGCGGCCTGAAGATTATCAGAAACTGAAGGCATATCTTGACCGGTATCTGAAGCCTTCATCCATCAGCGGGGTCTACTGGCTTGAGCTGGATCAGGATATCCTGACCCCTGTACAGAGAAGGCACAAGGCGTGTCAGCCCCATATTTTTGCGCTGATGCTGGAAGAAACTTACCTGTCCTGTGAATTCCTGGTAAGAATTGAAAATAAAATTAAATGCGATTGTATGGCTTATGCCACTAAAGAACAGTGCAACCGGCTCATGGATCAGGTTGACGCCATTCTTGAAAAACTTGATATCTGCGTTTAAACACATAATTTAGGATATCCGGATGCTTAAAATAATTCCCCTGGGCGGCCTTGGCGAAATAGGGCTGAATATGATGGTGGTCGAATATGACGAAGTCATGTTTATTATTGACGCCGGGCTCATGTTTCCTGAAGATTATATGCTGGGGGTGGACATTGTCATTCCGGCTATGGATTATATCCGGGAAAACAAGGAAAAGCTACAGGCTGTGATTATTACCCATGCCCATGAGGATCATATCGGGGCCTTGCCTTATCTGTTAAAGGAGATACGGCTTCCGGTATTTGGAACCGCTTTTACCCTGGGCATTGTGCGGAATAAACTCATCGAATTTGAGCTGAACAAATACATTGATCTGAATCTGGTCAATCCCGGTGAAACCCTCACCATAGACCCCTTTGAAATTGAATTTATCCGGGTAGGCCACAGTACGGCAGATGGTGTCGGGCTTGCCATCAAGACTCCTGAGGGTGTGGTGGTCCATACCGGTGATTTCAAGATCAGCCATGATGCCGACCCGCTGAAAAACACCGATATCTCGGCTTTTGCAAGATTTGGAGAAGCAGGTGTTCTGGCTTTGCTGTCGGATTCCACCAATGTGGAGGTGGAAGGGTATACCATGAGTGAACAGGAAGTGGCAAAGAATCTTGAAAAATTTATTATTGCCGCTCCGGGCAGGGTCGTGGTGGCCCTGTTTGCATCCAATGTATTCAGAATCCAGCAGGTCATTGAAATGGCCGTCCGCTGCCACAGAAAAGTTATTTTTAACGGCCGGAGCATGGATCAGATCATTGCCGTGGCCACGGAACTGGGTTATATCCACAGTCCTCCCAATACCATTGTGGACGTAAAGCAGATCGGTAAATTCCGGGATAATGAAATCGTCATTATTACCACAGGCAGCCAGGGCGAGCCCATGTCCGCCCTGGTCAGAATGGCTTCGGGCATTCATAAGCACATCAATATCAAAAAAGGCGATTGTGTCATCCTATCCTCCAAATATATCCCGGGCAATGAAAAAGCCATTTATAACATCATTAATAAACTTTACCGCCGTGGGGCGGATGTGATCTATTCAAAAATCGCCCAGATCCACACCTCGGGCCATGCCCACCAGGAAGAATTAAAACTCATGCTGAATCTGACCAAGCCCCGGTATTTTATCCCGATTCACGGGGAATACAGGCACCTGGTGGTTCATGCAAGGCTTGCCGAAGGCCTGGGCATGCAAAGGGAAAATGTCCTGGTGGTGGAAGACGGCAAAGTCATTGCCTTTGATGAGACCGGCGGCAGGATAGAGGGCAGTGTCCATACCGGGAGAATCCTTGTGGACGGAAAAGGGATCGGGGATGTAGGCCGCAGTGTGTTGAAGGAACGGCGGGAGTTATCCGAAGGCGGGCTTGTCGTGGTCACCATGATCATTGATGAGGAAACCGGGGTGGTTCTGTATGGACCGGAACTGATTTCAAAAGGCTTTGTCTTTGATGCCGCCACAGGATACCTGGTGGATGATGCCCAGTGTGTCATTCTTGAAATTGTTGAAGAAATCGAAGCCGGCCGTGAAGACCGGGTTGAGCTGCTCCGAAAAAAACTCCAGAAAGCCCTGAAACAGTATTTTGCCTTTGCCATTAACCGAAAGCCCCTGATTGTTCCGGTGATTATCGAAGTATGAAAAAAGAGCTTATTGCCATTCTTTTTTTATTCCTTGTCATCCTCACCTTTGTCAGCCTGTTCAGTTATCATGCCTCTGACCCCTGTGTGGGCAAGGGCTTTTTTACGGTTCCCAAAACCATTCATAATGCATTCGGGCTTTTGGGTGCCCATACGGCCGGCTTTTTTATCTTTCTTTTCGGGTTGGGGGCCTTCTGGCTGCCCGTGATCCTGGGTCTTACCGGAATCTGGTTTCTCAAGGGGAGATCGGGAAAAATTATCGGTTTGACCATTCTAGGCGGTTTTTTTCTGATGATCTGCACCGGAGCCCTGCTTTTTCTTGTCAGAACCGAATATACGGCGCTTGGCACACGGATTTCATCCGGCGGCGCCATTGGTATCAATGCTGCTGCATTTCTTTTGAAATATGCCAATATAACCGGCTGTGTCATTATCCTGATATTTTTTATCCTGATCGGGTTTATCCTGACCACCGGAATATCCCTGGTTGCCCTGGTTGCCTTTTTCAACAAGAAGACGAGCGAAGTGGGAAAAGAAATTCAGGATGGGCTCCGGGAACTTGTCGATTTTGTCAAAGGAAAATACAAAACCTTTGTTAAGGAAAAAGAAGAACAAAAAAAACAGATCGATATTACACCGGCCCGGGAAAAGGAAGAATTTTTTATCCAGCCGGCGGAAAAAATCCCGGAAAGAAAAGAACTGCCTGAACCCGGGCATTATTATGAACCGGAAATCATTACGGTTGAACCGGATGATTTGGAATTTAAACCTGCCCCTGATTTTAAGGATATCCGGGAAAAAATTGAATTCAGGCTGCCCTTGATTTCATTTCTGGATGAAAAGAAAAAAATTAAAAAAAATATTGATACCGAACTCCTCAGGGAAAAAGCCAGGATACTGGAAAGCAAACTCAATGATTTTAATGTCTTCGGGGAAGTGGTGGAGATTCTTCCCGGCCCTGTGATCACGACCTTTGAATACAAGCCTGCACCCGGTATCAAGATCAGCAAGATTGCCGGGTTGTCCGATGATCTTGCCCTTGCCTTGAGCGCGATCAGCATCAGGATTGTGGCCCCTATCCCGGGCCGGGATGTGGTGGGGATTGAAATTCCCAATGATGAAAGGGAGATCGTCAATTTAAGGGAATTGATCGGGTCCAGGGAATTTACCCAGTCACCGTCCATGATGACCCTGGGGCTTGGAAAAGATCTGCTGGGCAAGCCGGTGGTAACAAAAATGGATTCCATGCCCCATCTTCTCATTGCCGGGGCAACCGGGACAGGGAAAAGCGTAGGGCTGAATTCCATGATCATCAGTCTTTTATATAAGGCCACGCCCGATGATGTCAAAATGATCATGATCGACCCCAAAAGGATAGAACTTTCCGTGTATAATGACATCCCCCACCTCATCTCCCCGGTGGTGACGGATATGAAAAAGGCTACCAATGCCCTGTTCTGGGCGGTCAGGGAAATGGAACGCAGGTATGAAGTCCTGGAACAGACAGGTTTTCGGAATATTGTCCAGTACAATGCCATGGTGGCATCCAAAGCTGCAAAAAATACCGGTGATCCGGAAAATGAAATAGTGCTTGAAAAGCTGCCTTATATTGTCGTGATCGTGGATGAGCTGGCAGACCTCATGATGGTGGCGTCCAAAGATGTGGAATTTGCTTTGACCCGGCTTGCACAGATGGCCAGGGCTGCCGGCATACACCTGATTGTGGCCACCCAGCGGCCTTCTGTGGATGTGTTGACGGGCAGCATCAAAGCCAATTTCCCGACCCGGATTTCTTTCCAGGTGTCTTCCAAGGTGGATGCCAGAACCATTTTTGACGGCGGCGGTCCTGAAAGTCTTCTGGGCAACGGGGACATGCTGTTCTGTCCGCCGGGAACCGGAAAGCTGGTCCGTATCCAGGGGGCTTATATTTCAGAGCCTGAGATTGCAAAGGTCACAACGTTTTTAAAAGATCAGAGAGAACCTTCCTATCTGGATGATATCACCCTGACCGGCAGCGGCGATGGAGATGAGGAGGAAAAAGAATTTGAAGACTCGGATTATGATGATAAATATGATGAGGCCGTGGCTCTTGTGACCCAGACTCGCCAGGCCTCCATTTCCTATGTGCAGCGGCGTCTCCGCATCGGGTATAACCGGGCGGCCCGGCTGGTTGAAATGATGGAGCATGAAGGTGTTGTCGGTCCCCAGATCGGGTCCAAACCACGGGAAATCCTGGTGAAATCCTATGATGAAGATTGATTTTGATTTCTGGCGCAGTATCAAAGGCTTTATGGATGAAGAAGAAGCCCAAAGGCTTTACAGCCTTTCACTCCAGGCTGCCGGAACAGGTCCTGTCCTGGAAATAGGGAGCTATTGCGGAAAATCCGCCTATATCATAGGATCAGCCTGCAAAGAAAAAAATTCAATTCTTTTTTCCATTGATCATCATAAAGGATCTGAAGAACAGCAGCCTGGAGAAGCCTATTTCGACCCGGATCTGTTTGATCCGGAATCAGGAACGGTCAACACCTTTCCTTTTTTCAGGAGAACCTTGGCTGAGGCAGGGCTTGAAGATGTTGTCATTCCTGTTGTGGCAGCGTCTGAAACAGCCGGGAAGATGTGGCAAACCCCGCTTTCCATGGTGTTTATTGATGGCGGTCATTCTTTTGAGACTGCTTATTTAGATTATCTCACCTGGGCCACTCATATTCAATACAAAGGCTTTCTGGTTATCCATGATGTTTTTGATGATCCGGAAAAAGGCGGCCAGGCCCCTCGCCGGGTTTATGAAACCGCGCTGTCCTCCAATGATTATGAGGCTCTTGAAATGACAAAAACCCTTGGCGTATTAAAAAGAAAATAAAAAGGCCAGTGTATGGATATGGAAAAAACAAGACTTATCAATGATGCCCTTGAAAAAATCAAAACCTATTACTTGGAAATGCTGCCTTTTAACAAGGTTTTGGGCATAGGCATCGACCTTTTGGATTATGAAACCGGGGATGCTGTTACAAGCTTTGACATGAAACAGGACCTTATCGGAAATCCTGTCGCAGGTATCCTGCACGGCGGGGTCACCGCATCGGTCATTGATCTGACCGGCGGGCTTTCCGCGCTTCTTTCCTGTGCAAAATATCATCAGAATAAACCCATTGATGTAATAGAGAAAAAACTTATTTCTTCTGCCACCATCGACATGCGGGTGGATTATCTGAGGCCGGGCAGGGGCGCCTCCTTCAAATGCCTGAGCCGGGTGATCCGGGCAGGTTCCAGGATCGTAGTGGCTAAAATCGATCTGTACAATGAAACCGATACCCGTATTGCTACCGGGACCGCAACCTATCTCATCGGATGAAGAGTCTTTTCTTTTCGTGCCCAATCCCGCTATGTTTAACTATTTGAAATTACATTATTTGACGTATTCGAAGGTTTTCTATTCTTGACTTTATGCATCAGCTCTTTTATAAGGATTCGGGTTATATTCATTGGATTGAACAGGGTCAGTTAACATGAAAAGAAACAGTAACAACATGAAAAAAATATATCAGACCACCGAAGGCAAAATCCTTTTTACCGGAATTATCCTTTCCATATTGCTCCTGGTCGTCATTGGATATTTTGCCGTTATTGACATCGCGATTTCAAAAATCATCGTCCTCACTTTTTTAGCCCATACTTTCGGTGGCCGTGCAGCAGGGATAGGAATCTGCATCATGAATAATTTCGGCCCCATCGCAACCATCGGGTATAATTTTTACCTTGAAGTGTTAATTGTCTGTTTTACCTATTCGATTTTTATCCTGACGGTTACCAATTATGTCCGGATCCCCTGGCTGCGAAGACTGATGGAAAAAATAACCAATAATGCACTTGAACAAAAAGATAAGATTGAAGCCTATGGCTGGATCGGCATTTTTCTTTTTGTCATGGCGCCTTTTTTCATGACAGGCCCGGTGGTGGGCTCCGTCATCGGGTATATGATCAGGATTCCTCTGGTCAAGAACCTTGCTGCCACATTTGGCGGAACCCTTGCCGCCATTATTGTCTGGTTTTTCTGTTTTGATTTTATGGAGCAGCGGTTTCATGTGATCCAGTATGTCTTTGCAGGGATTGTCATCATTGTTGTCCTGTCCAAATACAAAAGCATTAAAAAGCTTTTCTTCTGATCCCTTATCAATCAGCGGTTTTGGTAGAGAGCCGGCGCCGGCTCCATAATGGTGTTGCTTTTTTGGTCCATACCGGTCTTTGTTTCTTTTTAACAGGATTTTATATTTACAAGTAAAGAAAATCGTGTTATCGCATCTCGAAGTTTTAATCTTTTTTTAAACATTTTTTGATTTTATTAATGAATTTCTATGATTATAAGATTGGATCATTATGAAAATAAAACAATTTAAAGATTGGAGTCTTTTTTCCAAAATATCTACAATTTCAATTGTCAGTATTATATTGCTCGTGGGAAGCATTTCTTTGTTTATTATGCCTATTTTTGAAAAAAATGTCATAAATGAACGGCAGCTTGGTTTACAGCATGTGGTTAATCTTTCTTACAGTCTGATGGAAAGATATGAACAGCAGGTAACTAAAGGGATTATGACAAAGGAAGAGGCGATGAGAAAAGCCTTGGAAGACATAAAGGCGCTGCGTTATGGGGCTGACCGGACCGAATATGTTTTTATTATTGCAGAACAGGATTGCAGGATGATCATGCATCCGGTTCAATCGTCCATGGATGGCAGTGATCTTTCTAAAACCCTGGACAAGAAGGGGAAATTCCTTTTTAAAGAAATGGTGGAAATTTGCAGGAAAAACCGTCACGGGTTTGTAGATTATTTCTGGCCCAAACCCGGCTCAAAAGAGCCTTTGCCGAAATCGAGCTATCTGAAACTGTTTGAACCTTGGGGCTGGATAGCCGGAACCGGGGTTTATATGGACGATGTCCTGGGGGAGATAAAGGCGATTAAATACGAGATTTTCGGTATCATCCTCATAAGCATCCTGATATCCCTGGTATTGACCTTTTTTATTGCCAAACGGATTTCCAGCCCTGTCAGGCAAAGTGTAAAATTTGCAGAAAATATTGCAACAGGTGATCTGACAAGTGTCTTGCAGATTGATCAGCAGGATGAAATTGGTATTCTGGCCAAAGCCTTAAACGGAATGGTAAAAAACCTGAGCCGGATGTTCAATGAATTATCACGGAATGCGGAAACCCTGTCGTCTTCTTCTACAGAACTTGCCGCAGTCTCCAATCAATTGAATTCAGCCGCTTTCCGGACCAGTGATAAGGTGGGGAATATTGCATCTGCCATAGAAGAAATGAATGCAAGTGTGACTGCTATTTCAGTATCTGCAGAGCAATCCTTGAACGGGGTGAATGTGGTGGCCTCTGCGGCAGAACAAATGAGAGGAACCATTGGAGAGATTTTCAGGAATACGGAAAAAGCAAACCAGACGGCAAAACAAGCGGTTGAAAATGTGGCTGTGACCTTGGAAACCATAAATAAACTGGGGGTGGCTGCAGATGAAATCAATAAGGTGACGGATACCATTTATGAAATTTCCGAGCAAACCAATTTGCTGGCATTGAATGCAACCATTGAGGCAGCCAGGGCAGGTGAATCCGGGAAAGGGTTTGCAGTGGTCGCGGCTGAGATAAAAGATCTTGCAAAACAGACAACCCTTGCCACAGGTGAAATTGATCGACGAATCAAGGGAATTCAAAGCTCGACAAAAGATGCAGTGGAACGGATTAATGATATCTCTTCCATTATTCAAGACCTGAATGGTGTTGTTTCAATTGTAACAAGCTCTTTAGAAGAGCAGGCGGCCGGTACTGCCGAAATTGCCACAAGCGTCACCCATGTTCACCAGGGGATTGAAGAGATCAGCCAAAACCTGTCACAGATGGTGGCATCTTCAGATAATATCACCAATGATATTGCAAAAGTGAATGTCAATTCCGAAGAGACGTCCGAAGGCAGTAAACAACTGAATCTGTCTGCTGAAAGCCTGTCACAGATGTCGGCCGTACTCTATCAGTCCATCAGCCGGTTCCGGTTTTTATAGCATACTGTTTTTTTATGGGCCGGTAAGGTTGTTTACTGTCTTTTGATTTGATTTTTGCCATAAGAAATTCACAGTTGGCTGCAATTATGTTTTCAATTTTTCAAACCCTGGGTTTATGGAAAATTAACTGCAATCACTGGTTAAAAACTTACCTGACAGCGTGTGCTGAAAATTATGGCAAGGCACCTGGCTCTCCATCCTTGCCCGGCATGGAAAAGGCTAAGCAGATTGGCTTCCCTTCCTTACCATGAGAATACCCCGGGGGCCGACGCTTTTACGTTTGTTTTCTAAACGCTATGCACAATTTTTTCATTCTATGACGCAACGTCCCGGGATTTATCTTTAACAGTGCGGCAGCGCCTCTTTTTCCTTCAACTCTGCCGTTGCAGCGCTTGAGTGCTTCCCGAATATGTTCTGCCATTGCCTGGTCCAGGCTTAACAACGCATCCTGGGAAGAAATCATGCTGGTATCCATTGCACCGGATCTCTCCTGGCCGGTTATACTTTCTCCGCCGATGTTCTTAAAAATCAATATGTCGCCCTGATTGAGGATGAGTTCTCTT
>Ga0156388_1191_pt1 | contig 31002 bp, 25 predicted proteins | sample RifOxyA3_FD_108032 | JGI IMG/M metagenome (GOLD analysis project Ga0156388, IMG submission 108032) | Desulfobacterales bacterium RIFOXYA12_FULL_46_15
CTTTTTTATGATTCCAAAAGCCCGGATGATTTCACAGGGCATCCTGTGGTTGCCGATCTTGAATAAGTCTAATGATCTCTGGGTTTGTGCCCCCCAATACCGGTCCAAAGGGACACGGACCTCTCCCATGGTATCTGTTTCTATCCTTGTCTGCATAATCATCTCCGTTTACTGATCAATTCCGTTCGATTTAGTCTGTTAATACAATTTATACGCCATTATAGTAGGAGAAATAAAAATATTAAATGTGTTTTTAAACCATCAGCAGGATAAAAATACAAACCGGCATTAAATTCAAATTTCCCATCCCCATCGTATTCCTTATTTTTTATTTACCGGTCTTGACAAAGAGTAAATCCATGCGCTAATCTTCAAATACACTTGTTGGGTATCAATCAAAATTGTCAAAAAAGTACGAATACGCCTTTTGCATCAAACAATATAGGATGTGTTATGGATATTGATATACTAAGAAACAGCAAACTGGGTATAGGGGCAAGAGCCGCAATTCTGTGCGGGTCTCTGGTTGCAATCCTTCTCTTTGTGACAACGGTTATGATCCTGAATCTGCAACAGTCTTTGATGACTTCCACCGTTGATCTGACCAAGGAAAAAACCAATACCATTGTAATGGATTTTTCCGATAAACAAAGAGAGGATCTTAAAGCCAGATACCAATCCATAAGTGATATCCTTGAAGGCGTATCGGCAAAATATGTGTTTGACTTTGATGATGAAGCACTCCGGAAAGTCTTAAAGAATTTTATGACGCTTTCCGACATCATTGCCATCCAGGTCTCTGAAACAGGGGATAAGCCTTTTGCAGCTGCCTGGGACTCAGGCGGCATTACTTCGGGAAAAGAGCTCCCCAAGGATCTCAAACTGAATAAAGATTTTTCCTTTAAAAAGGAACTGAAGTTTGACGGGAAATCACTTGGTATGGTTGAGGTGTTTTATTCTGATATTCAGATAAAAAACCAAATTTCAGCAGCAGAACAGAAAACAAAAATATCTCTTGAACAATTCGAAACCCAGGTATCAGCCAAACTGAAAAGCGCAACCATAAAACAGGCGGCTGCAATATTGGGTGTCATCATGATTCTGATTCTTGCCATCATGTTTTCCATAAAAGTATTGGTCATTACTCCGCTGAATGCAGCAACTGTAATCCTGAAAGAAATTGCCACGGGCGAGGGGGATCTGACCAAATCCCTTCCCATCAAACGGCAGGATGAAATCGGTGAATTGTCGAAATGGTTCAATGCCTTCATGACCAGTTTAAGGGAGATGATCATCAGTATCCGAAGGGATGCCGTTACCGTCAGCGATTCTTCAACTGAAATGCTCAAGGTATCGGATCTATTGTCAGGCGGTGTAAAAGATCTATCAGCAAGGGCATCAAGTGTTTCCGCAGCTTCTGAAGAAATGAGCTCAAACATGAAATCCGTTGCGTTATCTACAGATGAAACCACCTCCAATGTAGGAACCATTGCTGCGGCCGCAGAACAAATGACGGCCACCATTAATGAAATCACCAGAAGCGCGGAAAATGCCAGGACAGTTACTGAGGATGCCGTTGCTCAGGCAAAAGCATCTCTTGAGCAGGTTGGGGAGCTTGGGAAGGCAGCCGTTGACATTGGTCATGTCATTGAAACCATCCAGGACATTTCCGAACAGGTCAATCTTCTGGCATTGAATGCCACCATTGAAGCAGCCAGAGCCGGTGAGGCCGGTAAGGGGTTTGCAGTGGTTGCAGGTGAAATCAAGAACCTTGCAGGCCAGACAGCCCAGGCATCTTCATCCATCAAGGACAAGGTCAAGGTGATTCAGGACACCACCCGGGACACGGTTCATCAGATCAATTCCATCAGCAAGGTGATATCCCAGGCCAATGATTCGGTCAGCACCATTGCCGGTGCCATTGAAGAGCAATCTGCAACCACAAAGGAAATATCCAACAATGTCCAGAATATTTCTTCCGGACTCGGGACCGTCAATGACAATATTTCCCAGAGTTCTGCCGTATCCGAACATATTGCCATGGAAATTGCGGAAGTAACCCATTCATCAGAGCAGATGAAAGAAAACAGCATGAAGGTTAATGCGACTGCAAAATCCTTATCCAACCTGGCACATAGCCTTGAGGGATTTGTAAGTAAATTTAAAATTGAATAAAATGAAACAAATACTATCTGTTTTTTTATTATTGGCTTCCATATTCGTCCTCGGTCAAAATGGATATTCTCAAAACCCTGATGATGTGGTCAGGTTGGTAACTGTAGAATTTGCTCCCTATGAATTTGAAGAACAGGAAAACGGCGTAAAGATAATTAAAGGAATTCAGGTGGACATGGTAAAACGCATGTGCGAATTGGCAGGCTTACAATATTCTCTCAAACTTTTACCATTCAAGAGGGCATACGAAGAAGCATTGAGTCTGAAACAGGACTGCATCTTCAATTTTTATAAAAACCCGGAAAGACTATCGCTTTTTGACTATACAGATCCCCTATTAAACAACCCCTTGGTCATTTTTGTAAAAAAAGGAGAAGAAACTAAAATCCGTTTCACTGGTAAAGTTGAAGAATTGAAAGGATTTCAGATAGGGGTAATGCTTGGATATACCTATTCCCCAGATTTTGACGAAGCGATAAAAAACAATGTTATCACGGTAGATCCGGTCTCATCTCATGTTATAAATTTCCAGAAATTATCACACAAAAGAATTGATATGTACATCTGTGAACAGAATGTCGGGTTATATACCGCAAAAAAAATAGGTGTCGCCGAACAGATTGCTTTTCTGGAAACCCCATTCAAAATTCAGCAAGGATATTTGGGAATCGCAAAGAATAACCCGAAAAAAGCTATTATCGGGAAATTAAATGCTGCTCTTAAGCAGATCAAGGATTCTGGTGAATACTCAAGTTTTTTTGATAAATATCTAAAATAAGTGATCGCAAAAAAAACAAATCCCGGTTGCCGGCTTGGTTAATTTCACGTGTAACCGGGATTGATATCTCATCGATAAATTTAGGACTCCTTACCTCTGTGAAAATTGATGACACTTCAGTTCCAAATCCATCAAACAGTGTCAGGAAGAAAATGCTAAAACCCGAATAGCAATAGTATTTGAGATGGATTTTGAGAATTTTTTCCTGACACCGTCCAAAAACCAAAATGGCGAGGTGTCACTATAATTTCCCTACGGCAAAGATGCACTTATATCTTTTTAAGGCAAATTAAATTATTCATAATCGGAAAAAATTTGATTTCCTAAATCAAGAGTCCTGAAATTATTGATGAAACCGGCTATAAAAGATCTGAATAAAAATCATTACCTTTATCATCCACAATGATAAAAGCTGGAAAATTCTCCACCGTAATCATATACACTGCTTCCATCCCCAATTCCTCATATTCAACCAGCTCTACCTTTTTAATAAAATCTCTTCCAAGACGGGCAGCCGGGCCTCCGGGTGATCCAAGATAGAACCCGCCGTTGGCTTTGCAGCTATCGGTCACCTCACGGGTACGGTTTCCTTTGGCCAGCATGATCATGGAAGCTCCTTGTTTCTGGAAAACAGGCACATAGGGGTCCATTCTTCCGGCCGTAGTGGGCCCGAATGATCCAGAGGCCTCTCCCTCTGGGGTTTTGGCAGGACCTGCATAATAAATAATATGATCCTTAAGGTAGCCGGGCAGCGCATTCCCTGCTTCAAGACGTTCCATGAATTTGGCATGGGCAATATCCCTTGCTACAATAATTTTACCGGTCAGGGACAGGCGTGTAGCAACCGGATACCGGGATAGTTCACTCCGGATTTCATCCATGGGCCGGTTCAGATCAATGTTTACGGCTTCTTTCATCTCCGGTTCCTGAACCGGCAGATATTTGCCAGGGTTTTCCTCCAATTGCTCAAGGAAAATTCCATCCCGGGTGATCTTACCTTTGATCTGCCGGTCGGCTGAACAGGAAACCCCTATTCCGATAGGACAGGAAGCCCCATGCCTCGGCAACCGGATGACCCTTATATCCAGAGCAAAATGCTTTCCGCCGAACTGGGCACCTATCTCGAGTTCATAGGATCTGACCAGCACTTTTTCTTCAAGATCAGTATCCCGGAAAGCATGGGCTGTTTCACCGCCATGCGTGGGCAGAGAATCAAGATACCTTGCTGATGCGAGTTTCACTGTTTTTAAAGTAAGTTCCGCAGAGGTCCCGCCGATGACAAAGGCAACATGGTAAGGCGGGCAGGCAGAGGTTCCAAGGCCCTTCATTTTTTCCAGCATAAAGTTGATCAGGGTTTCTTCCGAGTTAAGAACCGCCTTTGTCATCTGGAAAAGAAGGGTTTTATTGGCTGAGCCTCCACCTTTTGCCATAAAAAGGAATTTATAGGCATCCCCCATTACGGCAGCGATATCGATCTGGGCTGGCAGATTGGTCTTTGTATTGATTTCTTTATACATGGTAAGCGGAGCATTCTGGGAATATCTGAGGTAATTCTGGGTGTAGGCATCAAACACTCCCCTGGACAATGCCTCCTCATCATCGGACCAGGTCCAGACCTGCCTGCCTTTTTTAGCCATGATGATGGCGGTCCCGGTGTCCTGGCACATGGGATAGACCCTTTCTGCTGCGATGACGGCATTCTTCAACAATTCCAGCGCAATATAACGGTCATTATCGGAACTCTCTGGATCATCAATGATCCAACGAAGTTTTTTTAAATGCCCGGGCCTGTAAAGATGGGCTACATCCTTGAATGCCTCTGCGCAAAGAAGGGTAAGAGCCATAGGCTCCACTATGAGGATTTCCGTTCCCTCAAATTCCTTCATCCTCACATTTTCCGTTGAGATAAGCCGGTATGCGGTTGTGTCTTCTCCCAAAGGGAACAGGGTCTCAAATTTGAATTCGCTCATTTTGTATTACCTTTCATAAACCATCCGGCAATAAGCGGCTTCTGCGCAATGCCGGATGGTTTTCCTGTTATCTTACAAAGGCCATCTTCCTTCGAAGATACGCAATCTGGGTTTGGTGCGGCAGATCCTTTGGACAATAGTCTTCACACCCGAGAAGGGTCATGCACCCGAACACACCATCATCATCTCCCATGATTTCATAGAATTCTTCATTCGTTCTTTTATCTCTGGGGTCCAGGGCGAATCTGGCAAGACGCATGAATCCAACGGCAGACAGAAAATCCGGCCTCATCCGTTTGGTTGCACAGGCCGATACACAGCAGCCGCATTCAACACACCTCTCCAACTCATAGATCTGGTCTGCCACCTCCGGGTCCATCCTCTCTTCAAGCTTGTCGAAATTGACTTCATCAGCATATTGGTCATGAATCCATGACTCCACTCTTTCCGACATGGCCCTCATAAATTTTCCCGTATTGACGGACAGATCACCGATCAGTTCAAATCCGGGCAAGGGCAGAAGTTTGATTTCACCACTCTCATATTTGGATGTCAGAGTCCGGCAGGCCAAGGTGGGACTGCCGTTGACAACCATGGCACAGGAACCGCAGATCCCTGCCCGGCAGACAAAATCAAACTGAATGGACGGGTCCTGCTGTTCCCGGATTTCATTCAATGCAATGAATATGGTCATCCCGGGAGCTTCCGTGACCTCATAGGTGACCATGCGAGGTTTGTCCCCCTTTTTCTGGGGGTTGTATCGAAATATATGAAATTTTAAGATTCTTTCCTGATCGTTCATTATTTAAACCCCCTGCCTATACGCTCATTTCTACCTTTGAATTTTTCAGGAATCATCGTGGGATTCAGGAGTTCCTGCAATTCATACCGGTCCGCCCCTGGGTTGGCTTCCTTAATGGTTTCTATCTGACTAATCCTTTTTTTCGTGTCCGGATGATGGATGGTGTTGTCCACGCCATATCCTCTTGATCCGGGCGGCATTTCCATTTTCATGACATCCAGATCTTCATATTTGACTTCCGGCAGATCAGAACCCTCATCTTTCCAGGTGGTCAGGGTCCGTTTCAGCCAGTCTCTGTCATTTCGTTCCGGATAATCTTCCCTGGCGTGGGCCCCGCGGCTTTCGGTCCTCAAAAGGGCGCCATAGGCCACACACTGAGCAAGTTTGATCATCTTGGGGACCCGGATGGCTTCCACCAGTTCCGGGTTGGATGAAGAAATCCGGTTTCTTAAGGCGATTTCTCTAGCCCTCTGGTTTAAAACCTTTAATTCTTCTACAGCTTTTTCAAGATCCTGACCGTTTCTGAAAATCCCCACTTTGTCCATCATGATTTTCTGCATCTCGGCCTTCAGCTCAAAGGGGTTTTCACCCTGATTTCTCATGAGAAGATCAGTGATTTTCTTTTTTTCCTGATTTATGAAATGTTCAATGGTGGCCGTGCTGACATTCAATGAATTTGCCGCACAATAATCAGACACAAATTCACCGACAATCATGCCGGCCACAACGGTTTCGGCGACAGAATTGCCGCCGAGCCGGTTAAACCCGTGCATATCCCAGCAGGCAGCCTCGCCTGCTGAAAAAAGACCTTTCAGTGTCGGGCTTTCACCGGTTGCATTGGTCCTTATGCCGCCCATGGAATAATGCTGGGTGGGTCTGACAGGGATATATTCTTTTACCGGGTCAATGCCGAGGAAATATTCACAGATTTCTTTTACTTCCCTTAAATTTTTTTCAATGTGCTTTCGGCCCAGAAGCGTAATATCCAGCCACAAATGATCACCATAGCGGGACGACACCCCTTTGCCCTTTCTCATATGTTCCGTCATCCTTCGGGAAACCACATCTCGTGAGGCCAGTTCCTTTTTGTCCGGCTCATAATCCGGCATGAACCGGTAACCGTCCTTATCAAGAAGAAGCCCGCCGTCCCCGCGGCATCCTTCCGTGGTCAGAATACCCACGGGCACAATGGCCGTCGGGTGAAACTGAACCGCCTCCATGTTTCCAAGCGCTGCAATCCCGGTTTCAAGGGCAATGGCATTGCCGATCCCTTCTGAAATGATGGCATTGGTGGTAACGGCATACAATCTTCCATACCCGCCGGTAGCAATGGTGGTGGCCTTTGCCACATAGGCTGCAAGCTCCCCTGTGATCAGATCCCTGACCACCGCTCCATAGCAGAGCCCGCCTTCATGGATCAGGGCAATGGCTTCTTTTCGTTCATGGACCGGGATGCCCATCTGAATGGCTTTATTGTCCATGGCATAGAGCATGGTGTGTCCTGTGCCGTCAGAGGTAAAGCAGGTTCGCCACTTCTTTGTGCCGCCAAAATCCCTGGCCGTGATAAGGCCCTGGGCATCCTGCTTTTCTGTGATAGTGACCTTTTCTCCATTGATAACGACCTCCCTGTCTCCACCCCTGACCCTGGACCAGGGAACCCCCCAGGCCGACAACTGCCGGATGGCTTTGGGAGATGTATTGACAAACATCCGGGCCACATCCTGATCACATCCCCAGTCACTGCCCTTAACCGTATCCGCGAAATGGACGTCTTCATCATCCCCTTCGCCTTTGATACAAGCCCCGAGGCTTGCCTGCATACCGCCCTGGGCTGCGGCAGAATGAGACCGCTTGGCCGGAATCAACGACAGGACAATGGTGTCAAAGCCCCTCTGCCGGGATGCAATGGCCACTCTGAGCCCTGCCAGACCGCCGCCGATAACAAGTGAATCCGTATATATGACTTTCATTGAGGCTACCCCTTATTGATGTGTTGCGTCGGACGGCTGAAGCGCTTTTACCTCGGCAACCAGTGCCGGAACCCGTTCAACTGCTGTTTCAAGTTTGCTGTACCGTTCACCCACCCGGCTCCTGTGATTGATCCCGATGACGATGAATACCAGAAGCGCTATAATGCCGAGACTTAAAAAGAAAATCGTGGCTTTGTTCTTAAAGGTTTTCAATTTCTGCCTCGTTTCCTTTGGGTTTCCGGCTTTGAACCAGCCCCATTTCATGCAGAGCCGGTAAAGGCCTATGGAGCCATGAAGCTCCACGCAGATCAGGAGAATGAAATAAAGCGGCCACATGGTTCCTGAAACCATCCTGTCGGCGGACATATAGGGATCAATACCGCCAGGGTTCGTCAGCATGACATAAAGATGGACCGACCCGGCAAAAAACATGATAAAGCCCGTGACTACCTGGATATACCAGAGGTTGGTATCTGTGTGGTTCATCATCTGCATCTGGTCCACGATGATCCTATGCTGTTTCCATGAAATGGGAAATTTCCTCACCCCCAGGAGGGCATGGATGATAAACAGGGTAAAGACCGTGAGAACAGCAAAGAAGACCGCTGCCGGATATCCGTGCCCGGTGTCGGACAGAAAGGACAGCTCCATGGTTTTGGCCACAAAGTTAAAGGCGCCTTTTCCCAGAACAATGCTTCCGACCAGAAACATGTGCACCCACATGAAAAGCCCCAGAATCAAGCCGGTCCCGCTCTGCGCCAGGTCAAGCCGCGCCGGGAGTCTGCTCTTCTTCTTGTTTGATTCAATACTATAACTATCCAAGTGAACCTCCTTTTAGGTTATCCTGAAAATACATCCTTGCAAATCTGTCCGATCAGGCCCAGGTTTTCACAGACATGAATCCCATTTTCCCTGAAAGCTGCGATTTTTGCCGCTGCCGTCCCGCCGGAACCGGAGATGATGGCTCCGGCATGCCCCATCCGCCTGCCTGGCGGAGCCGTCAATCCCGCTATAAATCCGACCACTGGTTTGGTGATATTCTTTTTGATATAAAGCGCTGCATCTTCTTCCGCACTTCCGCCGATCTCCCCGACCATGACAATTCCCTTTGTTTCATCATCGTTCTGAAAGGCTTTGAGGACTTCAATAAAACTGGTTCCGTTCACGGGATCACCTCCGATACCGATGCAGGTGGACTGGCCCATTCCCATTTTTGTGAGCTGGTCCACGACTTCATAAGTCAGGGTCCCGGATCGGGAAACCACACCAATATTTCCTTTTTTATGAATCTTGCCCGGCATAATGCCGATTTTACACTCACCCGGCGTAATAATTCCCGGACAATTAGGCCCTATAAGACGGCAATTCTTTGTTGCCAGAAATTTTTTAACCCTGACCATATCCAGAATGGGAATCCCTTCTGTAATGGTTACAATAAGTTCCACCCCTGCATCGGCTGCTTCCATGATGGCATCAGCCCCGAAGGCCGGGGGTACAAAAATCAGGGAGACTGTGGCCCCTGTCCCTTCCACAGCTTTTTGAACCGTATTGAATACCGGCACTTCATCCATCTTCTGACCACCTTTACCCGGCGTTATTCCTGCTACAACATTTGTGCCGTAGGCGATACACTGCCTTGTATGAAAACTGCCTTCATTGCCGGTAATTCCCTGAACAAGAACCTTTGTGTCTTTATTGACAAATATGCTCACGTGATGTTTCTCCTTTATCGAACCGCAGCCGCTATCTTCTCGGCTGCATCGGAAATATCTGCCGCACTGATCAGATTAAGCCCGGCATCGCTTAATATTTTCTTTCCCTCATCCACATTGGTGCCTTCCATACGAACTACAACAGGGATACGGATACCGGTTTTCTTGGCTGCCGCCACCACACCCTGGGCAAAAACATCACATCTTAATATACCGCCGAAAATATTGACCAGAACCGCTTTTACCTTGTCATCGGCCAGAATGATCCTGAAAGCGTTCTCAACCTGTTCCGAACTGGCGCCACCGCCCACATCCATGAAATTTGCCGGTATGGCGCCGGCATTCTTAATGATGTCCATTGTGGCCATGGCAAGTCCGGCCCCATTGACGATATTGCCCACATTCCCATCAAGATTGATATAATTCAGGTTATATCTGGATGCCTCGATTTCCTGAGGATCTTCTTCATCCAGGTCTCTCAAGGTCAAAAGGTCCTTATGCCGATAAAGCGCGTTAGAATCAAAATCCACCTTGGCATCCAGTGCCAGCACCCTGTCATCTGAGGTCAGGATCAAGGGGTTTATCTCCACAAGGGAGCAGTCATGGGCCATAAAAAAAGTATACAGGTTGGATAGAAGCCCTGAAAAAGCCTTCATGGCCGTGGGGGGAAGATCAAGGCCAAACCCCACCTGCCGAAGCTGATATCCCTGGATCCCCATGAGCGGATCAATCTGAACCTTAATGATCCGTTCCGGAGTTTTTGCCGCCACATCTTCGATGTTCATGCCGCCGTCCTGACTGGCCATGACCACCACCGATGCCGTTGCCCGGTCCACGAGAAGGCTTAAATAAAGTTCTTTTTTGATGTTCTGTCCTGCTTCAATTAGGAGCTTTTTCACAAGCCGTCCCTTGGGACCGGTCTGATGGGTCATCAGGGTCATGCCCAGAATGCTGCCGCTAAGGGATTCCACCTCATCCATGGAAAAGGCAAGTTTCACGCCCCCACCCTTGCCCCTGCCGCCAGCGTGGATCTGGGCCTTGACAACCACAGGGAATCCCCCCAGTCCTGCGGCAATCTCTTTTGCTGCTTCAACAGAGAAAGCCGCCTTTCCATCCGGAACAGGAACATTGTATTTTCTGAACAATTCCTTGGCCTGGTATTCGTGTATTTTCATCTTATGTCCTTATCTTTTTTGGGAGACCCATCGGATTGGACAGTTCACCCTTATTTTTTTAAGCTTCGACTATATTATTTTTCAATCTGTTTTTCAACAGTATTAAAAATTTCTCTCATGGTAAATTTGTTCTATTGATCAAGCATTAGAAAAACAGCAGCTACTGCAAGTCATTTTTAAGCTGCGGAATCCAAAAGATTTCCGTTTGAGTTCCCCTCCGTTATCTTCCATGGCATGATAGGCATTGGTTGTCAGATTCATTACAATCTGATGAATCTGCGTAGGATCCGCTTGTACAACTCCGCAGTCGGATTGGAGGTCCTGTTTAATATGGATGGTTGCAGGAATTGTGGATCTGATGAGTTTCAAAACTTCCTTAATGATCGGCTGCATCTTCATCAACCTCAGTTCGTTCTTTTCCTGGCGTGAAAAAGCCAGGATCTGCTGTACCAGATCTTTAGCCCGCAAGGCGCTGGAATAAATATGATCAAGGCTGTGCCTAAACGGGCTGTCTTCAGAGGCATCCTCCATCAACATCTCTGTATGACCGATAAAGGGAAAAAGAATATTGTTAAAATCATGGGCTATGCCACCTGCAAGCGTGCCGATGGCTTCCATTTTCTGGGATTGCTGAAGCCTTTGTTGCATTTTTTTTGTTTCAGTGATATCCCGGAGAACCTGGGCGAGTTTTCCTTCATTTTCCCGCAGGGCTTTATCGGTTTGTATCCTTTCGTTAACCCCTGATTCTAAATCTTTATACGCTGTTTTAATCTTTCTGTTGAGCATTATTATGATTGGCCAGAAACCAGGCTAAAATCATAAGTGTAATAAAATTAATGAATATCAGTATCCAGTATTTTCTGAAAATATCTCTCAGTGATATTTTCCCAAAGCCTTTATAGGGTCCGATTTTCAGTTCTTTCAGACAATCATGCACGGACTGGTAGTTCAGTGGAATTGTCCATCCGGCAATATTTGCAGATAATGCGGCAATAGAATTCCGGGGCATACCTATTAATTAATGCAACGGCAACCTTTTCCGACAATTCATTGGAAACGTGTTCAAGCTTGGCAATAGGCCATTCCGGATACTCTCGCGAAGAATGCAGAAAAGGCAAAGACACTTGATCCCCGCCGTGTTCATGAATAATGTAAAAATCGTCAATGTTAATCTTGCCTTCTGCATTCATAATCTCAAGTATGCCTGTCCGCACCGTTCCGGCATCAACCCCAGCCTCCTTTAATTCCCTCAAGGTCATTATCCAGCCGCCAAAGGATATATCTTCGACTGCCCTGAAGGCTTTTCTTTTCAAATCAATTAAATGACGGATATCTTCACGCTGTTTCTTGCAGAAGATGACACTGCCGTAGCTTGTTTGCGTTTTACCAAACACATTGTTTTTCAGGGTAGCAATCCGGTCAACCCTGTATTTGCTTTCCAGTTCAATATAACATGAAGAATTGACCAGGATGAAATCAATTTGCGATTTTTCAACCATGGAATATATGCGGTCATGATCAATGGGCACAATTGATGCCGGTATTTCCCGGCCTACCCTTGAAGGGTTCTATCGGGCTTCCGGCTTTCTTGCAAAGGCCCAGGAAAAGGACAGGCCGAAGACCTCTTCTCCCCCCACCCGGACACCCTCGTAAAGGGCCGCAGCCATCCATTCTTTCATTTTGGCCTTGGTAATGAGATCACTCTGGAATTTTAAATCCACCCGTTTTCTTTCCATGCGGTTGCCAGGCTCGCCATAGGCATACCCGAGATCACGGATATCATTGATCTCGTTGTTGATCCCGGCAAACCCCTGGTGGGCCCAGGTATCGGCATAGGTGTGCAGGGTGATGCCAAGCCTGTGAAGCCCATAGGGTTTGTGCCGGTCCCGGATACAGGCGGCGACCATGTCCTGGGCAACCGGGCTGTCCTTGGTGCAGACTACCCTTTTCACAAAATGCTGATCCGGATTCTGGTCCGGTAATTTGCCGTCATTGCCGGGAAGAAAATGAAAAGGCAGCCAAACCCTGTGGTTGGCAAGCTCTTCCATATTACGGTAGTCCAGGGTTTTGTGGGCTGAACAAATCCGGTCATACATGGCTTTATTTTGAAAATTAATTGTCCCTGTTTTGACGGCATCGTCCACATACTGGGCGCAATAGGCTATTTTTTCAGCCTCTGGATGATCATCTTCAAAGTCAGGGCTATTTTCAGGATGGCTGTCGGAGGACTTTCTTTTCTAAGGTGAGGGTCCTGACACCAGGCAAAATGAATGTTTCCACCTTATAGGGAATTTTTCGAAAAATCAATAAAGACCGTTTTAAAAAAGCGTTGCAAAGAATGGAGAACGATGAATGCAAAGGCCTCAACAATAGTCATCAAGCAATGACCAAGTTAATATTATTGCTTTGAATTACACCCATGAGTTGCTCCGGTGGTTTCCTGTCTGTAATCAATGTATCAATCTCTGTGATACTGCCCAGTTTGACCATGGCATTTCTGCCGAATTTTGAGTGATCCGCAATAAGATAAACTTTTCTCGAATTCTCAATAATCGTTCTGGCAACATGAACTTCCCTGAAGTCAAAATCAAGCAATGTTCCATCAAAGTCAATGCCGCTGATCCCTATGATCCCTATATCCACCTTGAACTGACGGATAAAATTGACCGCAGCCTCACCGGTAATCCCACAGTCCTTGCTTCGAACAATGCCGCCGGTAACAATTACCTCAAAATCTTCTTGTTTGCTCATTATGGCTGCGACATTCAGGTTATTGGTAATAATCCTCAATTTTTTTTTGTGATTGGCCAATTCGTTTGCAACATGCTCGGTCGTGGTGCCTATATTAATAAAAAGAGAGGTGTTGTCCTCTATCATTGCTGCAACGGTTTTGGCAATTTTCTTTTTTTCATTTAGAAAAAGTTCTTTTCGATGCCGATAAGCTACATTTTCAGTACTGAGTGAAAAGCCTGCGCCACCATGATATCGGGAAACAAATCCCTTGCTGTCAAGAAAATTAATATCCCTTCTGATGGTTTGCGGTGTCACATTGAACATGTTTGCCATTTCTTCAACCGTAACAAACCCGTTATTTTTAATCAAAGAGATGATTTCTTCATGCCTGTTGTTGATAGCCTTTTTTTTTATCATAAGTATTTATCTGTCCCGTTTCGAGGTCAATTGCTCTACCATGACTTGGCAATGCTCTCATCTCTGGATTTATGAATTAAATGATCTGTAATACTTATCCACGCAGGGTATCATATCAGTTAAATGTTAGATTTTAAACATAAAATATGAGAAGCCCTAATTTTTAAAGCTACTGATTGAATTATTTTCACTGATCTGCAAAAATCTTCGTTTAAGAATCAAATTATTTTCGTTTACTATTCGTTTTCTTCGCTTGCAGAAATTTTTTATTCATGTTATTTGCTTTTTCGAACATTACTTGTAATATGACAAAAACAAAACCGTGATGTATGAAAAAAATTATAGAAACGCAAGTGCTCATTATCGGCGGTGGTGCCACAGGAACAGGAATAGCCAGAGACCTTTCCTTAAGAGGCCTCAATGTCATTCTCATTGAAAAACAGGATTTAAATGCAGGTGCCTCAGGTGGTAATCATGGATTGCTGCACAGCGGGGCCAGATATGTCTGTTCTGATCATGAAGCCGCAGTTGAATGCAACAATGAGTTGAATATTATCAAAAGGACGGCTGGTCATTGTGTTGAAGAAACCGGTGGTTTTTTTGTTGCAGTCTGCGGGGATGATGAAAAATATATTGCTGATTTTCCAGGGATGTGCAGAGCAGCAGGCATCCCGTTTAAATCGGTTGATGTAACGGATGCAAGGCAAATGGAACGATCACTATCTGAAAAGATCATCGCTGTGTATGAAGTTAATGATGCATCTATCAACCCTTTCAAGCTTTCAATAGAAAATATGAACGATGCCGTCTCAATGGGAGGACAATATTTTAGTTATTGCATGCTTCAAGCTGTGGAAATGGAAAATAAAAAAGTTTGTTACGCAAAAATTCAAAACAGGATCAGCAATGAAATCTTTTATATCAAGGCTGATACCTATGTTAATGCTTCCGGTGCCTGGGCCGGCAGGATTGCCGAATTGGCCGGCATCCCCATCAATATGGTATTTTCCAAGGGTAGCCTCCTTGTTACAAGCAAACGCATTACAAAAAGAGTCATTAACCGGCTACGAAAAGCTGCTGATGGAGATATCCTGGTTCCGGGCGGAGCGGTTTCTATTCTTGGAACAACCTCAGTGAGGGTGGACTCCCCTGATAATATTTTCCCCACAGTAGATGAGGTTGATCGTATTATCACTGAGGGAGAAAAGATGATTCCATTGCTTAAAACCTGCCGGTATGTGAGGGCTTATTCCGGCGTACGTCCCCTTGTGAGTAAGGGAAATAATGATGATAGAGAGGTCAGCAGGGGATTTACCCTGATTGATCATGAAAAAGACGGTGTGGATAATTTGGTAACTATAACAGGAGGCAAGCTGTCGACCTATCGATTAATGGCAGAAAAAACATCTGATATTATATGCAAAAAGCATGGGATTATTTCAAAATGCCAGACAAAGCACATTGTTTTACCATCAACTAAAAGTGGGGAATGGTCGGAACCGGGTTTGCATATCACTGAGTCGGTTACACGGGAAAGCAGGCATGACCCAATCCTGTGTGAGTGTGAAATAGTACCGGCAACCGCTATTGATACAATAATTCGTTCCATCAAAAACAACAAAGGCAAACCGGATCTGACATCCATTGCCCTTAGAAGCCGGGTTGGAAAGGGTCCTTGCCAAGGCTCTTTTTGCAGCACCCGGATATTATCCCACATGTACAATACCGGCGAACTCACGCATGCAGCCGGGATTAATGACTTAAGAAAGTTTTTAAACGAGAGATGGAAAGGTGAGCAGTCATTGTTATGGGATCAGGCGATTGTCCAGTCATCCTTAAAAGAAATGATACATTGCGGTTTGTTCGGGCTCGAACTTGAAACGCAGTAGATTTCAGACGGTTTTTTTAAAAAGATGAAAGATAAACAGACGATAAGTTGCGATTTATTAATCATTGGTGCCGGCTTTGCGGGCATGGTCGCTGCGGCCCGGGCTTCAAGCCTTGGATTGAAAACGGTCCAGGTCGGCAATTCTTCCACCCTGTTTTTGGTCAGTGGATTGTTTGATCTCCTGGGCGTTTATCCAATCACCTCCGGTCAATCCTTGCATTCTCCTGCCACAGGTCTGGAAAGGCTTAGAATTGATAATTCTCGCCATCCCTATTCAAAGACAGGATATATAAAAATCCTGGAAAGCTTAAATTTTTTAAAATTTTTTTTAGCAGCAGCCGGGCTTGATTATCAGTCAAATAACAATGAAAATTATCTTGTTCTGACCGCTGCGGGTACGTTTAAACCCAGTTTTATGGTGCCGAAAACTTTTATAAAAGGGTGTGGGATCAAGCAAGGGTCAAAAAGACTCTTACTTATTGATTTCAATGGGTTGAGAGAATTTTCTGCAAAACAAATTGCCAATGTTATTCAGGATGCCGGTTCTGACGTATCTGTTTTGACGATTGAAATACCGGCCGTATCAAGCACTCTTAATCCAATCCAGTTGGCCAATTTATTTGAAGATATTCAATTTTTGAAATTTCTCTCAAAAAAAATCAGCCCATTTTCAAAAAAAACAGATCTTGTCGGGTTTCCTGCCGTGTGTGGTCTCAACAAGAGTTTGGAGACGATCGGGAAACTGGAAGAAATGACAGGTCTTGATTGTTTCGAAATCCCTGGTATGCCGCCCTCTCTTCCGGGCTTGCGATTAAAAAATGCATTTGAGAAACAATTGTCACAGAATAATGTTATTTTTCTGAACAACTCAAAAATAGAATCCCATGAGTTTAAAAATCATCAATTCATTTTGAATGCCGCAACCCAGAATATGAACACCCAAATTACCACCAAAGGTGTTATCCTTGCAAGTGGCAGATTCCCGGGCTGCGGACTTCATGCAAAAAGAGAACTGATTACTGAAACGGTATTCAACCTTCCGGTTTTTCAACCCGAAACAAGAAACAAATGGTATCATTTAAACTTTTTTAATCCGGAAGGTCATGCCATTAACCAGGCCGGGCTTGAAACCGATGACGCTTTCCGGCCTGTGGCTCAGAACAACGCACCAGCATTTAAAACGCTTTATGCGGTCGGATCAATTCTTGCTCATAACGACTGGGTAAGGCTTAAATCAGGTTCAGGGGTATCCTGTGTGACAGCATATTCCGCTGTTAATGATTTTTATAACTCAGTATCTGGCAGGGACACGAATGTTTGAATCTGCCCTGTGTATCTCCTTGATCATTTCAATCTCAGGTGTGATTTTTCAACTCCATCGGTTTAGGAGGAACCGTCAATTCTTAACATGGGGTAAATGTGGATATCACACCAATTTTTTTTTTCATATAAAAGGCTTTATTTTAAATACATTTTTACAGATAAAACTGTTTAAAGCCGGAAAAATAAGATGGTCCTTTCACTTCCTTCTTTTTTTAAGCTTTTTATATCTTGTTATTATACATGCGCTCCATGATGTGACTGCCTCTGTTTGGTTCAATAGCTATGGACCCATGGTTGACCCTTATCCGTTTTTAAGAAACCTTGCCGGTCTTCTGGCTTTAACAGGCTGTATCGGGTTTCTCATTCGCAAACGATTTAACCATATGATTTTTCAGGACAAACGTATTAAATATAAAGGTATTTTTTCCATTCTTCTGATCTTGATGATAGTAGGCTCCGGTTTTTTGCTTGAAGCCTCGAAGATAATTTCAGAACCTGTTTTCATGGAAATGGTTGACATGTATTCGGACCTTAATAAAGGAACAGAACTTTTGGATCTGAAACTTTTTTGGAAAGAGAATTTCAATGTTGTTTTTGCTCAAACCATAGAGGCCACCCGGGAAGGACTTGAGAAGGGTAGACGTTTAAATGAAAACTATTGTCTTTACTGCCATTCAAATATAAGATCCGCTTTTTTATCCAGTACCTTGGCAAAAATCATCCACTTCGCAGGGAACCGTCTAAACCGGTATAGGATCGATATATGGTTTTATAATATCCATTATATGCTTTGCCTGCTGCTTTTGATATGCTTTCCCTTTTCAAGGCTTTTTCATGTGCTGTTAATTCCCTTTGCAAGCAGCAGGCAAAATCTGACAAAGGATACATTTCGGGAAAATAAGGCTTTTATCAATATTGCTTTTTTACATGCGTGTACCAATTGCGGGTATTGCTCCCAAGTCTGCAGTGTCTATCCGAACTTCCAAATTACCGGTAATCAAGATGTGCTGCCCCATTCAAAAATTGAATCTGTTAAAACAATGATTGAAAATCCCGGTGCTGTAAATCACTGGCACCTGCACGCAGGCAATGATGAGTGCACCATGTGCGGCAATTGTACGGAAATCTGTCCATCCGGCATTGATTTGCAAAGCTTATGGTCTGTCCTGGATAAAAAATTGGTTTTCATGGGGTATGGGGATAATAACCGGTTTATCAAGGACATGTCCCTTAAAGAATGGGCAAAAAAAGAAGATGTATCTATTGGGCTAAGTCATAGAGATGCGTTGACTTCAAATCTTTCGGACATGGCAGATGCTTTTGAAAACTGCATCCAGTGTACCATTTGCACTAATGTTTGCCCCATAGTGGATTATGATTCAAATCAAAATGACATAACTCCCCATCAGGTAATGAACCTTTTGAGACTCGGTAAAAAGCATCTGGCAACAGGAACCCGTATGGTGTGGACCTGTCTGACCTGTTATGCCTGCCAGGAACACTGCCCCCAGGAGATAAGGGTGACGGACATACTCATAGAGCTTCGCAACACAGGCAGTGTAAGTGCTGATTTAATAAAACAAGTATCCAGACCCATAAGGCGGATAAATAGATGAAATTCGCTTATTTCCCAGGGTGTAAAATTTCTTTTTATATGCAGGATTATGGTATTTCTTTTAAAGCCCTGATGGAAACCTTAGGGGTTGAGCTTATCCGGCTTCCTTTTAACTGCTGCGGGTATCCTGCAAGAAAAAGAAGTTTTGAAGTTTCGATGTTGTCGTCAATAAAAAATTTAGCCCTTGCCGGAAAATATGATCTTGATATTATCACACCTTGTAAATGCTGTTTCGGACAGCTTAAGCATGCGTCTTACTGGTATGAACAAAATCCGGCATTAAAAGAAAAAATTGATGGATTTCTTGCTCAAGAAAATCTGTCCTGGGATGGCAAGTCTCACATCAAGCATTTACTTTCCTTTCTTCATGCTGATTTTGGTATCCGTGCATTAGAAAAGAGAATACAAAAAAAACTGCCTGGGAAAAAAATGGCTGTCCAATATGGATGTCACGCATTGAGACCCTTTTCCATTACCGGGTTTGATAACCCATATGCCCCCAAAATTTTTGAAGAACTCCTCTCTGTCACCGGCGTAAAACCCGTTGAATGGTCAAAAAGCACTGAATGCTGCGGAAATCCCATTTTTAACGGCAATCCGGAATTGTCCTTAAAAATTCTTCAAAACAAAATGGAAACCGCCAGGGATGCCGGAGCAGACTACATTTGCACTGCATGTACGCACTGCCAGATGCAATACGAAATGACTCAATATCAAAAACAATTAAACAATCACAGCCTTCCGGCTATTCTTTTTACTCAGATTCTTGGTGCTGCGCTTGGCATAAATAACAACCTGCTGTCCTTGAGCGGCAAATTACCTTTGGCCTTGTTTCCTTGAAAACATTAACACTGAAATTTGCGATTGGTATGTCCGATCGCGGTAAGATAATTTCTATATGTGGTCAGATAAAAAGATAAGGGGCGTGAAAAATTGCTTCCAAGAATACCCTCCACAAACAGGCGGCTGATGTATTGCTCCTGTTCCAGTATTTTCTGGGACTGGAAAAATATTATTTTCTCTTCAGGGGTCAATTGTGAAACCATGTCCAGCATTGTCATCCTTGCCCTTGGCAGATACATCCAGAAATAAAACAGATCCAGTGAATTAATGATGACCATTACAGCCAGATCCCTTACTTCAAAATTCCGGCTGGTAAAAAGAATTTCGGGTTTTTCAAGAATCTTGAGTTCTTCTGTTTCAGGAAAAAGAAGTTCCAGCCGGGTATAGGTTTCAAAGAGATCTGTAAATTTCTTTTTTATATCTCTTTTTCGAAGATCAAGATTATAAAACCTGTCCACGGTCCCCTCAATTATCCCTGCAACAGTATCCGACGCTGCTTTGGAAATGATGGCGGCCCATTTTTGAAGCACACTGTCAATTACCGGAACATTAAAAAATATTAAACCACAGCGGATCATGCTGTTAAACAGGATCGCAACCGGGATGGAAAGGATGCTCCTGAAAAAATTTCCCGCGATCATCCCTTTGGGAAGCCCTCGAAAGGCATTGTGAGAGGACAGGTAAATCCCGTTGGCAAGGGCAATGACAGAATAAAGGGCCAGCGGACTGGATTTCATATTGATATTGAGCGTTTGATCAAGTAAACGTGTTTTGATCACATAATCCAGAAGCGGTACCGAAAAACCAGTATATAAAAGTGCATCCGTCAATCTTTCCCAGCTGACATAGTCATTCCATTTAGTCAAGGAAGACCGGTTGATACCCCCTCCTCCGAGAACCGACTGCAGGATAACCCTGAAACCGGTGATGGCAAACCAGATAAAGGCGCCAAACCAGGCCAGGACCCACCAGTCCTTGGTGAGAAAAAAACAGACAAATGCAGGCACAAACCCGATCCCGATTTTTATGATATTTTTCAGTCTTGTATTGAGATTTTTCCACGATTTTCCGGAATTGTGTCTTACCGTCCCGTGCAAATCAAGGTTAAAATTGTTACGGCTTTCCTTCCGTATCCCGCCAAGCATGACAATATTGCCTTTTTTTTTCATGTCCAGGGAAAAGGATTCAAAGACCCATTCCCTTTTTTTGACAGGCATCATCCAATTACAAAGCGGCATCCACCTTAAAACATGGATAACCCGATTGAACAGCGGGCGGATATCATTTGACGACAGCGCTGTTATCCTCTTGCTCACGTTGATGTTTGCAGGGAGGATCAACCGGTCACCTCTATCCTGATGAATTTCTTTTATGGCTTTGGCCGGCAGGGTATTGACAATACCAAATCCCATCCCGTAGGCCTGATGTGATTTGCCGGTTGAATCGCTCCCGATCCTGGACTTGAGCGGCCGGAACAGGTACATGTGTTTTAAAGCATCAATATCATAGAGAATGTTGGCAAGTTTTTTTAATCGATCCTGCTTGTCCATATAATCAGTTTGTTCTACCGACAGCATGATTTGTCGGACCACCCGTTTGAGTTTCAATAAGCTTCCGGCATTAATGGCTTTTTGAAGTTCATTAATGGAAAAAATGTGGTTTGTTGTTCCTCCGGAGATAAAATCTTTTAAATTAATAATTTCAAGCCGGGTGATCAACCCATTTGCATCGTATAGAATTTCAAGCACATCTTCCGGTTTCAGGCCCTTAAGTTTCAGGGTAATTCTGAAATCAAAATGAAGCTGCTCAATCATTGAAATATATTCTTTAAACCCCAGCTTGAGTCTGACAGGGAGATCCGGGTCATTTATTACCGTAAACGGATGCATTATTTCAGGATATTGGCTGGGATCAAGATACATGGCAATAACGTCCCCGGCACTGAAACGATCCATTTTATCCAGGAGGGTTTTCAATCGCTGCTTTTCTTTGGCGTCAGACGAGCCGAATGCTTGATTCATCCCCTTGATGCGTTCTGTCATCGCCTCGACACACAGATGGTGGATATACTCGCCAAGATGGGGAACCGAAGGTAATCCAGGCGAAGCAAACTGCAAAAAACCCTTTGGACAGAGTCTGGGCATTTCAATATCCAGATCGCGGCACAGTTTTTCCAGAAAACGCGCGTTAAACGCCTCCAGGAGAGACAATACGTATTTTTTCTGATAGTTGAGCACTTCCCTGCCCTGGTCCATGAATTTTACAACGTGGGGTTCAGCAAGGAAACACAGAAACGTCTCCACATCGGGAAGTTTGCGGGATACCCAGATAAAAGAGATATACCGATCCCGGTATCTTGCCTGGAATTCGATTCCGATTCTAAGATCAATTTCCATTATCCTGGCCGCTTCGATCAATTCTGCTGCGAATTTGGGTTCAATGCAATGATAATAGATGACGCGAAGCCGCCGGATGCCTTTTATCCAGGCATCCATGATAAGATGGGTGGGGGATTTTCTGCCCGATGTATTGGCATCATGAACATGGTCGTCAAACGTGATCTGATTCCACAACTCGGGCATTTCCAGAAGATGGTATTGCCTGAGCAGTCTCCTGACTACCCTGGGCTTGCCAAAAGCCGCCATCCGAAACGTATGCGCCAGTTGAAGCTGCAAAGCGTCATTGTCCTTTGCCCGAACCAGTTCCTTCATGATCTGGAGAAGAATCCTGGCAGTATTTTTCGGCATGGAACCGTCTGCGGTATTGAGGATTTCATCTTTCAATCCCTGGAGTGCCTGCAGCCGGTTTTTCATCGATCCTCTTTCCATGGATTCAAGAAGATGGACAATGGCATAAGCCGTTCTGAGACCTTTGGATTCAACCAGTTCTTTTATGCCCAGAGGATGAAAAAATGGATAATAGGCCTTGCGGGTATAGCCGGGGGTCTTTTTTACATCATATACAGAATTGACAATCCGGATCAGGTCATGGTCCCGTCTGTCAAAAAATAAGTGGTTTAACTTCAATCTTCCTCATCAGGAGATAATACTGGTACCTTTGTCATCCGCCAGATGACAGGCTGCATAATGCCTGGGAAAAATTTCCCGGGAACAAGGTTTTTTTTCCCGGCAGATCTTCCGGGCAATGGGGCACCGGGTATGGAACACACACCCCAAAGGCGGATTAACCGGGCTTGGCACCTCACCTTCCAATTGTATGCGTTTCCGGCTCCGTTCAAGCCTGGGACTGGGTATGGGGACTGCGCTGATCAGTGCCTGGGTATAAGGATGCAGGGGCATTGAGAAGATGGCTTCCCGGGATGCCGTTTCCATGATATTGCCCAGGTACATCACTGCCACCTCATGGGAAATATGTTTGACCATGGAAAGATCATGGGCAATGAATAAAAGGGTCAGGCCCAGTTTGCGCTGGAGATCCTTGAACAGGTTGACCACCTGCGCCTGAATGGAGACATCCAGAGCACTGATGGGTTCATCGCACACCACAAATTCAGGCTCAAGGACCAGTGCCCGGGCAATATTGATCCTCTGACGCTGTCCACCGCTGAACTCATGGGGATACCGTACTGCATGGTTGGGGTTGAGTCCGACAAGATCCATGATTTCATACATCCGCTTCTTCATCTGTAAAGTAGTCTGGCAGGTATGGATTTTCAGGGGTTCACAAATGATGGCGGCAACAGAGTGACGGGGGTTGAGGCTGTCATAGGAATCCTGGAATACGATCTGCATTTTTGGCCTCATTCTGCGTAATGTACCGATGTCAAGACCGGTAATTTCAGCGTTGTTATAAAAGATTCTTCCTGAGGTGGGCTCGTGAAGGCGCAGTACTGCTCTGCCGGTAGTGGACTTACCGCAGCCTGATTCCCCCACCACGCCCAGTGTCCTGCCGCGGGCAATGGAAAAAGAAACCCCGTCAACAGCCTTGACTATTTTTTTTCGGCCGGAGAACGGGAAGTTGCCGGAAACAGTAAAATATTTACTCAGATTTTCCACACGGATCAGCGGTCCTGCCAATTTTTCAGCCTCGGGATATTCCCTGCCGGGAAACGCGGGAGGGGAGTTTAAAGGGGTCATCAATGCGGTCTCCCATTATCCAGATCATAAAAACACGTCACTATATGGCCGGGAGCCACCTCAAGATAGGGTGGATTATCCTGCCAGCAGCGATCAAACACACAGGGGCACCGCCAGGCAAACTGGCAGTGGCAGGGCGGGCTTAGAAGGTCCGGCGGCAGACCTTCAATACTCTCCAGGGGGGCTTTCGTATCCCTGTCCAGGGAGGGAACGGCCCTTAAAAGTCCGCGAGTATAGGGATGTAAGGGATGATCATACAGGGTATCCACCGGTGCCGTCTCCACGGGCCGGCCAGCATACATGACCAGTACCCGATCGGCCAGTCCGGCCACCACCCCCAGATCATGGGTGATCCAGATCAGGGAGAGATCCATCTCCCTCTGGAGGCGCAGAACAAGTTCCAGAATCTGGGCCTGCACCGTTACATCCAGAGCTGTTGTGGGTTCATCGGCGATGAGCAGCCGGGGACGACAGGCCGCAGCCAGAGCTATCATAACCCGTTGGCGCATCCCTCCTGAAAACTGGTGGGGATACTGATTCAGACGTTGAGCGGCTCCGGGAATTCCCACCTGATTCATTAGTTCAATGGTTCTCGTTCTTGCCCGGCCCCATGAAAAATCAAGGTGGCGTACCAGGGTTTCGCTGATCTGGCTGCCCACGGTCATTACCGGGTTAAGGGCAGAGAGGGCATCCTGAAAAATAAAACCGATCTGTCTTCCCCGTACCCGGTTCATCTCTGCCTTGGAAAGTGTTAAAAGATCAACAGCAGTATCTTTTGTGAAGAGCTTTGCACTTCCCGCATCAATGGTGGCAGGAGGAGATGGTAAAAGTCCTAAAATGGACATCATGGCAACGGATTTGCCTGAACCCGATTCCCCCACTACTGCCAGGATCTCACCTTTTCCCACATGAAAGGTAACCCCGTTGAGGGCATGCACGATGCCGTCAAAAGTATGAAACCGTGTCGTCAGGTTTTTCACTTCAAGCAGATTTTCCATGGTGTCCTGTCTTCTCCTATCTTTTCATTCGTCGCAACCGTGGATCCAGTGCATCCCGAAGCCAGTCCCCGAGAAGATTCATGCCGATACCGGCAAAAACAATGGCAAGGCCTGGGAAGGTTGCAAACCATGGATATATGGTCAGATACTGTCGTCCCACAGCCAGCATGTTGCCCCAGCTCGGAACGTTGGGAGGAACGGAAAGGCCCAGAAACCCCAATCCTGCCTCATAAAAAATCATGGCAGACATCTCAAAGGTGGCAAGAGTAATCAAAGGACCTATCAGATTGGGCAATACATGGGTGCTTAGGATGCGAAAGGTAGAGGCCCCCACAGATTGTGCAGACTCTATGAAGCCTGCCTCACGCATGCGCAAGACCTCTCCCCGGGCAATGCGAACAAAGATGGGAATATCGGTCAATCCGAAAATGAGAATAACATTTAAAAGACTACGTCCCAAAATAGCCGCAATAAAGACCACAAACACCAGATAGGGCAATGCCAGAATCATATTGACCAAACCCATGATCAGCGCATCAATACGGCCGCCAAAGTAACCTGCCGCCATGCCGATGGCCATGCCGGCGGAACAGGCCATGAGGACACCGAGAAATCCAACGGTCAGGGAAACCCGGCTGCCGTATATGATCCGGGTGAAAAGATCCCGACCCAGGTTGTCTGTGCCGAGGAGATGACCTTTAATACCGTTTTCCATCCAAACCGGCGGCTTTTTAGCATCACGCAGATTGGGTTTGACGGGATCATAAGCGGTAATCCAGGGGGCGCCCACCGCGCAGAAAACCAGAATGAGCACCATGATCAAGCCCAGCAACCCGGGTTTATCCCGCCAGAAGAGGCGCCACACATACTGCAGTACCGGCATGACCCCTTGCTTCTTTTGCTGATCCACGCCAAGCCCAGTGGCGCCTTGATGCCCTTGTGCTTTTTGAGGTTCGCTCATTTTATTATTCCCCATACCGCACCCTTGGATCTGCCGTTGCATAGGCCATATCTGTCAGAAGATTCAATATCACCACCACAAAACTGCTGAAAAAAGCAATCCCCTGAACAAGGGCGAAGTCACGGTTTCCAATAGCATCGGCCAGCAGGTTGCCAAGCCCGGGCCAGCTGAAAATTGTCTCGATGTAGATGGAACCGCTCAGAAGATAACCAAACTGCACTCCCACAATACTGATTAAAGGAATACTGGCATTTCGCAGGATGTGCTGGATATATATGCGCCGGACGGAAAGTCCCTTGCTTCTGGCTGTAAGGATATAATCTTCACTGCGCACCTCCATGACGGCAGACCGCGTAAACCGGGCCAGCTGTCCCAGGGTAAAAAGACTTAGAGAGCAGGCCGGCAGAAACACGGAGCGGGTGGGAAGGGTCAGACCCATAAACCGCCATGTCTCCCGGCCAAAGGTGGGAAACCAGCCCAGATGAAGTCCGAATACCAGGATGAGAATCAGTGCCAGCCAGAAATTGGGTACTGTTTGACCAAAAAGCCCTGCTCCCCTGGCCAGATAATCAACCATTGAATTGGGGTTGGACCCCCCGAGAAGTCCCAGGGGGATTCCGATAATCATAGAGATGAACAACGATATGGAAGCCAGTTCCACTGTCGCGGGCAACCGTTCCAGAATCAAGTCCATGGCCGGTTGATGATACCGGGTGGAATTGCCGAAATCTCCGGAGAGGACATCAATGGCAAATTCAAAAAATTGAATGGTCATGGGACGATTCAGACCCATTTGATCCCGCAGCCGTGCAATCTCCTCGGGACTGGCATTCCGGGAGGCCATAAGACCGGCCGGATCACCCGTCAGGTGCATCATGAAAAAAACCATCATCAATACACCGGCCAGCACCAGTAAGGATTGGATTACACGGGAAATAAAATATCGTTGCATAATTCTCCATTACTACTGCAATGAGATTCTGTTTTAAGAAGGCACATTGTCCTTACTTGATATGGGTTTCAAAAAGATAATACTGTTCTGAAGCACGTGGTTTATAATCGGTCACCCGACTGCTCACCACCTCGTATGTCACTGGTTCATAAAGATAAACAAACGGCGGATTCTCCTGCATGTAGTGCTGGAGTGTTATATATAATTCCGCCCGTTTTTCCTCATCTACAGTTCCCTTGATCTGGTCCAGCATGGCACCGATTTTTTCGTCCCACCAGGTGCTGTAGGCTGCTGAATTACCACCCAGCGCCCCCTGCAGGCGGCTCATGGCCTCACCAATTGTCTCGGACCAGCTGTCTCCGAACAGGGGGGGCAGCTCTTTTTTTGCTTCAAGATCCCAGTATTTTCCGGATTCCATGACCTGAAGCTCTGCAATGATACCCATTTCAGCCCAATATCCCTGAATCGCTTCACATACCTGCTGAAAATTGGTATATGCACCACTTGGGCAGGCAAACCCGATTTTAAATCCATCCGGGTAACCCGCTTCTTTGAGCAATGCTTTTGCTTTTGCCGGATTATATCCAAATGGTTTGATTGCCTTGTCAAAACCCAGATTTCCAGGAGTAACAAAGCCTGTTGAGGGACGGCCCTTTCCATTAAACAGAGCATCCAGCATGGACTGCACATCCACAGCATAATTCATGGCCTGGCGAACCCTTGGATCTTCCGTGGGTAACCCTTTGCCCGAGGTCATATTGTTGAACGCGATGTAATAGACCCGATCTACAGGATAGGAGACCACCCGTACATTGGCATCACCCTTGAGACCGGCCACCTCTTCCGCACTGAGCCGGGTGACCAGATCAACTTCACCGGCCTGTATTGCAGCCACTCGTGTAGAGGATTCCGGAATGGGACGGAAAATTACCTTTTCCGCTTTTGGGAACCCTTTTTTCCAGTAATTTTTATTGGCTTCAAATTCTATCCGGTCACCTTTGCTCCATTTTACAAATTTAAACGGGCCTGTACCCACTGGTGCGGCAAGAAACTTATCTTCACCGGTTTTTTTCATCAGTTTGGCCGGAAGCATGGCCCAGTGTTCCGCCATGAATCTCAACAACAGGGGACTTGAATTTTCCGTGCTCATCCGGACAGTATACTCGTCCAGTTTCTCCACGTTTTTTACCAGATTGAAACGATCCTTATACTTGATATTCTCCCGTTTTCCGCGGTTCCAGGTAAAAAGGACATCATCAGCATTGAAGGGTTCGCCGTTGTGGAAGGTGACGCCTTTTCTCAGTTTAAAGGTAAAAACCGTTCCTTCGGGATTAATCGTCCAGCTCTCTGCCAACGCGGGAATCACCCGGCTGTCGTCATCAATGGCAACCAGAGAATCATAGAGACACCAGCTGACAATCGCGGCATTCCGTTCATCCGCCATGGCCGGTTCCAGTGCATTGGGATCCATGGTCAGTGCAAGACGGAGCACTTTACCGTCTGATGCGGCCAGGACACCTGCCGCACTCCAGGCCAGAGAGAAAATGACCGTGCATAAAATAACAAATAATCTGATTTTTTGCTTCATGTTGAACTCCTTCTCTATATTATCGTTATTACTCTGCATCATTAAAAATGGTGCAGCGGCAAAAGGATTGACACGGTATCGGCAAAATTTTTGACCAAGTGAGATGTTTCAATGAAATACAGCAAAAATAACTTGGGCTGTAAAAAAGGTTCTGCATGTAATTTTCCCATAAAATAATACATACTATGTAATATAAAATAATACATGCCATAGCATGGTCATTTTTTTCAGTCAATCATTATTTTTCGAATATGAAACATTGAAATCAAAATTTTCGTATATGAAATATTTTAACGGTTATTTTCGGACATAACGCATTGCGGTTTCAAAAGGATGTGACTTGGGCGTTAAAAAATCATAATGAGAAAACCATCCAGCTGCGGCTATCGGCTTGCAAAAAAGGTTTCCGGCTCCTTTCTGGCCGAGCAGTTCTCGCTCAGCATTTTAGCAATGCCTTTCAAGAATCCCTCTTTCATAATCCTGGCCCCTGCGGGACATGTCTTGATACAGGCGCAGCAATAAATGCAGCGGTCGGACCGGCTGGCGTACCGGTTTGCTTCATCAACGGCATTTTCAGGGCAGACCGGGATGCAGACCCCACAGCCGTCACAATCATCGGTGACCTGGATGAAATCCATGGGGGCCCGGGCCACGGCCTCTTTATAGGGAAACTGGCCCGGCACAGTCAAGGGGCTGATCTCCCTCAGAGTTTGAATGCTTTCCAGCAGTTCGGCCATTTTTTGGCCAAAGGCAAAAGCCTTGGCCAGATCCGCCTTGTCCGGCCTGTTCCGGGCAATGATATACTCTTTTCCGGAAAAGGAATGCTCGCCGATAAAGGCGCCTGCAGCCAGTGACACAAACCCGCAAGCTTCGGCTGTATTCTTTAATTCCAGGAGGGCGTCTTCATAGGCCCGGTTGCCGTACAAGACCACGGGAACGGCCAGGTTAAACGTTTAACCAGCCAATAGTTTATAGCCGGGTTATAAATACGACAAAAGCATATCTGCAGCAGCAGCAGGTGAAATCTTTTCATTTTCAACCTGCTGTGAAATGCCGGGGATTTTTTCATTGATCTTTTTATTATCCTGGAAGCGTTTCTTCAGACCCTCTTCCACCAGGGTCCACATCCATTCCAAGGACTGGTGTCTGCGGCGTTGCATAAACTCTCCTGAGGTCTTGAATTTTTGATTGTGGTCAAGAATCATGTCCCAGACTTTTTTTGTGCCGCCTTCGACCACAGAGGAACAGGTCAGGACCGGCGGAGACCAGGTCAGGGTTTCAGGCCGGATGAAATGGAGAGCCGTTTCCAGATCTGTTTTTGCTTTTTCCACAGCAGCAAGGTTATCTCCATCGGCTTTGTTGATGGCGAGACCGTCGGCCATTTCCAGGACTCCTTTTTTGATACCCTGGAGTTCGTCACCAGCGCCGGCAATCATGAGGACCAGGAAAAAATCCACCATGGAAGCCACACTGGTCTCAGACTGGCCCACACCCACGGTTTCAACCAGGATGACATCAAACCCGGCCGCTTCGCAGACCAGCATGATTTCCCTGGTTCTGGCAGCAACACCGCCTAAGGTTTCACCGGCCGGAGACGGACGGATAAAGGCATTTTCATGGGCTGAAAGCTTTTCCATCCGGGTTTTATCCCCCAGGATGGAACCGCCGGAGCGTCGGCTGGTGGGGTCTACAGCCAGAACCGCCACCTTATGGCCGATATCTGCCAGATAGACGCCGAGATTTTCAATAAAAGTGCTTTTGCCCACTCCCGGGACCCCGGTGACGCCGAGGCGAATGCTGTTTCCGGTATGGGGCAGGATCTTTCCCATGACCTTGAAAGCAGCCTGCTGGTGTTCTTTCAGGCTGCTTTCAATCAAGGTGATGGTTTTGGCAACCATACGCCGGTTGCAGGAAAGAATCCCCTGGATATAATTATCAGGATCAGTGTGAATCATTTTTTTCAGGCGCCCATAATATTCAGGGTCCGGTTGGCAGAGTCCGTGACCACAGTTCCGGGTCCGAAAATTTCAGAAGCCCCGGCATTTTTCAAAAATTCATAATCTCCCGGCGGGATGATACCTCCGACAACGACTTTAATATCAGACGCCCCCTGTTTTTTCAATTCCTCGATGACCTTGGGCACCAGGGTTTTATGACCGGCAGCCAGGCTGGACACACCAATGACATGGACATCATTTTCAACAGCCATCCGGGCCGCTTCTTCAGGGGTCTGGAACATGGGTCCGAGATCCACATCAAACCCGAAATCGGCAAAAGCTGTTGCAATGACTTTAACTCCCCGGTCATGGCCGTCCTGCCCCATCTTGGACAAAAGAATTCTGGGTCTTCTGCCGGTCTTTTTCTCAAAGTCTGCAGTCCGTTTTCTTAAGGATTCGATAACGGCCGAATCCGCACTTTCTGCGGCATAAACGCCTGAAATACACTGGGTGGTGGCCACAAAACGTTTAAATACTTTTTCCATAGCATCACTGATCTCCCCAACGGTTGCTCTTGCCCGGACAGCGGGCAGGCAGACTTCCAGAAGGTTGGCACCTGTCTCACAGGCCTTGGTGATATCGGCCAGGGCTTTTTGAACCACATGATTGTCACGGGTTTGTTTTATCTGTTCCAGTCTTGCAATCTGTTCATTCCTGACTTCATCCGACACTTCCCGCACCGGGATGGGGGTTTCATCCTGGATCTTGTATTTGTTCACTCCCACGATGACGTCTTTGCCCTGGTCGATCCTGGCCTGGCGGCGGGCCGCCACTTCTTCGATGCGCATTTTGGGCATGCCCGACTCAATGGCCCTGGCCATGCCGCCCAGGCCTTCGATTTCCTTTAAGATGACCCTCACCTTGTCAATGATACTCTGGGTCAGGGTTTCAATATAATAGGACCCGCCCAGGGGGTCCACGACATCACAGATATGGGTTTCTTCCTGGACCAGGATCTGGGTGTTCCTGGAAATCCGGGCCGACAATTCCGTGGGCAGGCCCACGGCT